>MDSV01082008.1_pt1 | contig 13656 bp, 19 predicted proteins | sample 810851 | NCBI WGS metagenome assembly MDSV01 (sample SAMN05326640, study PRJNA326480) | marine metagenome | isolation source: seawater | place: Atlantic Ocean: North East | collected 2012 | reverse complement strand
TTTTCTTTATCTTCACGCTCAATGAAACCATAACCTTTTTTTCCATTGAACCATTTTACTTTACCTTTAAGACTCATTTACTTTTTCCTTAGTTGTTATAAATTAATTGTAGCAAGCTACAATAATGCCTCTTTAATATATTTAGAATAGATATGTCAAGGTGAAATATATACTAAAGTACACTCTTCATAGAGATATTTAAGCCTCTGGTTAAGGCTTTTTTGAGAAGTTTATCTATTAACCGTTTACCTTGCCTTTTAAAACCAACTTTTTTTAATTTTACAAAAACTATGAAATCTTTCATAGTGTTCTTGATGTTAAAAAAAATTTATAGAATAAGTATAAAATTTTTATATTTTTCATTTTTTTACTTTATTTCTCCATTCATAAAAATATTTAAGCTACAACTTTACCCTGATTTAAGTAAAATAAATTTTTTTAATTTTAATTATTCTAATAATACTAGAAGGTTAGTTTTTGATACGAAAAATAAAAAATCTTTTAATAAGGTTTTTATAGATACGAGTCTAAGCACTACAAAACTTTGTGAATTAGGAAAAAAATTTCCAACAACTAAATCCCCAATTCAACTGCCCGGTCAAAGATCTGGTTTTACTGGAGTGTATAGTCTGTTATTTTCATCACTTGTAAATAAAAAGATTTCTTTAGGGGAAATAGGTATAGAAGATAATAATTCAATAAAGATGTGGAGAAATTATTTTAAAAAAGCAAAAATTTATGGTTTCGAATTTGATGATGCAAAAATAAAAAAAGCTAAAAGACACAAATTAAATAAAACATTTATTAGAAAAATCAATGTCCGTAGTGAAAAAAATATAAAAGAAAGTTTTAAAAAGACTAAAACAAAATTTGATATAATAATTGATGACAGTACACATATTTTTGAAGATCAAATTCGAATAGTAAAAAATTGCTATAAATTTTTAAATAAAAATGGAATTTTGATAATTGAGGATATTTATAAATATAAGAAACAATATTCTGAAGAAAACTATTTTAAAAATTTAAGGAAGTTTAAAAAGTATTTTAATGAAATTGTTTTTATAGATTGCGGGCATGTAAACAATTATACGGCAAGCTGGAAAAATAATAAGATCTTACTCATGACAAGAAAATAATTAAATAATAAAAATTTGTGGTGGCCAGGGACGGATTCGAACCGCCGACACAAGCCTTTTCAGGGCTCTGCTCTACCAACTGAGCTACCTGGCCTTTAAAACCTATAAATTATTCTTCCTTTAGTTAAATCGTAAGAAGTAACCTCAACTAAAACGTTATCACCAGTTAGTATTCTTATTCTATTTTTTTTTAATTTTCCAGCTGTATGAGCTAAAACTTCATGATTGTTTTCTAGCTTTACCCTAAACATAGCATTGGGTAATAGTTCTTTTACTTGCCCTTTAAATTCTAAAAAATCTTCTTTTGACAATTTTAACTCCTCACAATATTCTTACAAAACATGTAACTATAATTCAACATTGAATTTTAATGTGAATTTATTTTCATCTTTTTAATCTTTTAATCCTAGCACCACAATTAGATAATTTGCTTTCTATTTTCTCATATCCTCTATCTAAATGATAAATTCTATTTAAAATCGTTTTTTCTTTTGTCGTAAGTCCAGCCAATACTAAACAAACAGAAGCTCTTAAGTCTGTAGCCATTAATTCAGCCCCATGAAGTTTGCTTCTGCCAAAAACCTTAGCTTTGTTCCCTGAAATTTCAATGTTAGCTCCCATTCTTCTAAGTTCAGAAACATGCATAAATCGATTTTCAAAAATATTTTCTTTTATAATTGAAGTTCCTTCAGCTTTCGTCATTAAAACCATTAGCTGAGCTTGTAGATCAGTGGGGAACCCTGGATATGGTTTTGTCGTAATATTAATGTTCCTTATTCTTTTTGAGCTAGTCACCGTTATGTAATTTTTTTTTTTATTTTTACACCCATTCTATTAAGCAAACTAATTTCAGTTAACATAACTTTTGGATCAATATTGGTAATTTTTACTTTTCCTTTTGTTAGTGCTGCAGCAATTATATAGGTGCCCGCTTCTATTCTATCAAAAATCACTTTATGCGTTGCTGATTTTAATTCTTTTACACCTTCAACATCTATGCTTCTTTTTCCAACTAGATTAATTTTACATCCCAATCTCTTTAAAAAATAAACCAAATCATGTATTTCAGGTTCGCAGGCGCAATTTCTCAATTTAGTTTTTCCTTTTGCAAAACATGCTGCAATTAAAATATTTTCTGTTGCTCCAACTGAAATTTTGGGAAATTTAATTAAACAGCCCTTTAAACCTTTTTGTACCGAAGCAACCACATATCCATTTTTTACTTTTATTCTTGCTCCCATTTTTTTAAGAGCTTTTAAATGCAAATCTATCGGTCGAGATCCAATAGAACATCCTCCTGGTAACGAAACCTTGGCCTTTTTATATTTTGCTAGTAATGCTCCTAAAACTAAAACTCCTGCTCTCATTGTTTTCAGTAGATTATAAGGAGCAAATGTTTTAAGTGGTTTATTATTAACAATTTCAATTATCTTTCGAGTTTTATTTAATTTAACAAATGATCCAATATTATTTAATAGAGCTACCATGGTTTCGACATCTTTAACAATGGGAATATTTTTAATTATAACTTTTTTGTCGGTTAATATTGTTGCAACAAGTATTGGTAGTGTTGCATTTTTAGAACCAGAAATTGGAATTGTTCCAAACATTTTTTTTCCACCTTTGATTTCCAATTTTTGCATTAATTTTTAAATTATACTTTTGGCAAGGTAACACCAGTTTGCTTCATGTATTTACCATTTCTTTTTTCATAAGTAACTGAAGGTTCTTCGTTGCCTTTTAAAAAAATAAACTGGGCTGCACCTTCGTTCGCATATATTTTTGCAGGTAGAGGTGTAGTATTAGAAAACTCAAGTGTAACATGACCCTCCCAGCCAGGTTCCAGTGGTGTGACATTAACTATAATCCCGCATCTTGCATATGTAGATTTACCCAAACATATGACAAGTATATCTTTAGGTATTTTAAAATATTCTACAGTACTGGCTAGAGCGAAAGAGTTTGGCGGTATTATACACTCGTTAACTTCTCTTGATACAAAACTATTATTATTAAAATTTTTTGGGTCAACTAATGCAGAATCTACATCAGTAAAGATTTTAAATTCGTTAGACACTCTTGCGTCGTAACCAAAAGATGAAAGTCCATAAGAAATTACATTTCCACTTTTCTGCTCAGGTATAAATGGACTAATCATATTTTGCTCTTGAGCCATTTTCTTAATCCATTGGTCTGATAAAACGCTCATTTGCTATTTATTATTATTTTTAATTTTGTTTTGAAAAATTTTTCTTTTTTTGAGATTCTGCTTTAATGATCGTTCAATTCTCTTTTTTTTTTCTTCTTTTTTTAAATGTATTTGCATCCATTTTACTTCTGGCCGGGATTTGTTAGATCGTCTAAAGTTATGGTCTTCTTTATATCATGAGTTTTAACCTCTTGCTTAGTTTCAGTAGGTTCTGATGACAGCATTTTTTTTGCTCTGCGCTGTGCCAACCTTGCTTTTCTTTTAGCCTCTTTTAGCATCGCTCTCTCACCGCGCTTTGACTTGTAATCGTAATGTATGCCCATAAGTTTACCATTTATTGATATTAGTTTTTACTTCGTTGCTTGCTGTATTGTCAAGTTACTTAAATAATATGGCAATTTCTTGCTCACAAAAACTTGATATTTGATAATTCTAATTTTACGAGAACACTTTTAACTTGTTTGTCTTGGGATATTAAAAAAGGTAAAAAGGCAAATAATAGTTATTTTGAAGCTTTTAATTCACTTAAAACTTTTTTGACAATATTTTCTTCTAAACCATACCAAATGGGTAAGCATATATGTCTTGAGGGGATATGTTTGCTTTTTCCGAGAGCGTATTCATATACTTTTGAAGTTGTTGTCTGGACTTTAGGTAATAATGTAGAAATATTTTTGTCAGGCGAAATAAGAATAAATTTATAATAATTTCCACTGGTAGATTTATTTTTTTGGGATATGTACCTAATGCCAAGATTATTACAAATTTCTGAATATTTTTTTGCGATTTTAGATTTATTTTTTATTATTTCTTTATATTCTTTAACTACAGAATAAATCATCAAAGCTTGTAATTCTGACAATCTTATATTACAGCCTATATTCATTTTTTGTTTAAAACGATCATAAGCAACAAAATCTTGCATTAGATTTCCAATATTTTTATCATTCGTTACAACCACACCACCCTCACCTGCAAAAATAGCTTTGGTTGAATAATAAGAATAAACTCCTGCATTTCCAAAAGTTCCGGCAAATTTTTTGTTTAATGTCGAGCCAAAACTATGAGCACTGTCTTCAATTAAAATAATATTTTTTTCTTTACAGAATTTTGCTATTTTCTCAATATCTGGATTAATTATTCCACCAATGTCACTTAACATTATTAGTAAATTCTTAGTTGGTTTGCCATAATTTTTAACAGATTTTTTTACATCATTAAAACTAGGCATCAGGGTTTCTAGTTTGCAATCAATAAAACTAACAAGATTGTATCCAGCAGTTTTTGTAATTGTTTTAACGCCATACATGGTGTTAGATTGAATCATAATATCTGTTCTTCCATAATATTCCTTGTAAATTAATAAAAGTGCTACTAAACCACTGCCGTTTGAATTAACGCCTATTGCATTTTTGGATTTGGTTATTAATTTTATTTTTCTTGAAAGTTTTTTATTCCAAATTCCCTCCGAAAGGGCGCCGGACTTAAAGATTTTGTCTTGATTATTTTTAAAAAATTTAATTGATTTTTTTGGTAATTTAATTGCTCCCATAATTTTAGTTTTTTTGTTCCCCCCAAACAGTATTAGCTATCATCTCAGAAAACTCTCCTTCATCAGTGAAAGTTTTAAAAACTTTTTTGGGATTTTTTTTATATATTATTCTATAAAATTCAGGAGCAAGACTAAACGCTAAGGTAAATTTTCCAGGTATAACTGACCAAACATTTTTATATTTTGTAACAGGATTAATATGAAAAAGATAATTCCTATTTTCATTACTTACTGATACTTCGTTTTTTTGACCAACATACTTTTTTAAAACTTCAATTTTAGGGTTAAGTTTTTTGTGTTCATCAATCATAAAATTAAAATACTTTTCAATTTCGGTTTCTTTATTTAAACTTATGCCGCCTATTAAGCCCATAGATTTATTTTTCGTAATAATATTAATACAATTTTTTTTGAAATAATCTAGCTCAACAAATGACTCTGCGTCATCTTTTATATTTTTAACAACCGCTATTGGCGCAAAACTTTTATTAATTTTAAAATTACTAAATTTCTCTATTTCCGCACCTAAACAAACTGCCATATTTTTTCCCTGAAAAGAACCGTTTTTACAATTAGCAATAACATTGCCGTCTAAATTTTTGATTTCAACAAGCTCACTATTTGTAAAGACCTGTAATCCATTTTTAGAAGCTGTAGCTAGCATATCGCTTAATAATATTCTTGAATTAGTCGTAAAATCTGTAGTTTTTATTTTTAAAAATTTTTTATTATTAAAAATAATTTTAATGAAATTTTTTATGATAGGTAAATAGTAATTTGTTGTTAAACTTTCCAAAATCCCTGCTCGACGGCGCAACCAATCGTGTTGTCGTATGCCATTAATTAAAGTAATAGATTTTGATATTGTATAAAGCCAATTTAATAGAAATTTTCTATTTTTTAATCTATATTTAAAATTTATATAATTTGAATTAAACCAACCTTTCTCATTTTCTGTAATTTCAAAACCACTTTCAGTAGGTTTTAAATTCATTTTTGGAAAAGAAGAATAGAACTCAAGTAAATCATCTAATGAGCCCAAAATATATTTTAGAGTTTTCATTTTATCTTTTTCCAAAGTGTATAGTGAGCCTGTATGAACCCACTCATGAAATTCTCTTGTAGTCTCTGAAGCTAGTTTATTTTTTTTTTCTATTAATGCTACAGAATGTCCTTCTCTTGTTAAAATTTCAGCTAGGGAAATTCCAGCTATCCCTCCACCAGCAATTATCCAGTCATAAGTTTTCATTAATAAAAAAATTTATCGTTTAGTTTTTGAACCTCTGAATTCATTGAAAAGTTTAATTCTAATGATATTGCTTGTAATAGCTTAATGTGGCCAAAAATTAGCATTACACTAATAAATTCTTTTTCCCTTGATAAAATTATCTTTTTTCCAAACTCCGTCAAATAATTTGGAATAAACATCATGTCCATTTCAGCTGGGGTCCTTGTTAAATGATTGCCTATTTCCAACCATTCACAAGTCATATAATTTATTTTATACAAGTGATTTATTAATTCGCTCCAATTTGGAACATTTTTATACATTGGAATAACCTGAACCTCAACTTTGATTAGTAATGGAAAATATTTTCCAATTCCTTTTAAAATCTCAAGTTCTGATCCTTGTGTATCAATTTTCAAAAAATCTAATTGATTAATATCAAGCTTGCTTAGACTTTCATTTACTGTTGAACAGTCAATATCAATTTCTTTAGAAATATCAAATAAAGAGAAGTCATTTTTTTTAAAATCGTATAAATTAAAACCTTGTTTATCTGGTTTATACATAGACGAACTACCAGGACGTTTTCCCAAAACATATAATTTTTTTTTATCATTAGAGCTCCATAGACCTTTGTCAATAACTTTATAATTTTGTTTAACAAGTTTTGCAGCTTCGCTGGGGATGGGTTCTACTAATATAGGTTCAAAAAATTTATTATACTTTTCAGCAAATAAATTAGAATTAAAAAAACCTCCTTGAGCACCTACATCAAGTGCTATTAACTTTGTATTTTTTAAAATCCCATTAATAAAAGTGCTATGATCGTCACTTTTGTGGGCTTCATATCGTAATTTATTTAACTGATTAATAATTCTAGAATTAACCTTTAATAATATAAAAACCTTAGAAAAAATAGGTATTATTAAATAAATTACTTTTGATAATAATCTATAAAAAAATCTTTTAATCTTTAATAATACAAAATTAATCATTTTTTAGTAAAAGTTGTTAATCCTAATTTTTTCCCTTTAATTCTTGATGAAGCACAATGAAGATGCGTTCTATCGACGATTAAAGTTTCACCCAATTTCCAATTATAAACCATTTCAATTTCAAGTCCTTTAAGATTTTTTATATCTATGTGGCTTAAATATTTTTTATGTAATTCTCGATCAAAATCTTTTTGACCGATATGATCTGACGATCTATCGTTCTGTCCAGGTTTAGGTTTAAAATCTAAATCATTTTTATCAACGGTAAAGCTTGTTGATTTTCCGTACCATCTCTTTTTAAAAAAAACTGTATCTCCAATTGGACTTAGAGGGGTAATTACTTGTTTATAAATTATAGCTTTTTCATCAAATCCTGAGTCTACATGCAATGAAAGAGGTGAGAAGCTTTCATGAAAAAGTCCAAAATAATCTTCACCGTTTTCTGATTTTAAGGTATCCATTTTATAATCGCCAATTGCCTCTTTTAATCTATGGAAATATAATTTATCTAATTCTTTATTATAGTTTTGTAGCCATGCTTTCTTTCTAACTCTTTGTTTTGCGTTATAAGTGGTTTCTGGCAAAGCTGCGTATAGAGTTTGTATCATTTTAATTTCTTTGTCAGAAAAAATATTTACTATTTTTGGAGGAGATTCTAATTTTTTTATTTCATCTAAATATATGTGTTTCATAAATATTATGGTTTGAAGTAAAACTTTTTAATTATAATTGCAATAATTAAAATAAAAAAGAAAGCAATTAGTGGTAAATATATTTCTGGAGAATATAAAATTGTTAAAAAGCTCATTTCAATATTTTGGTTTATTACTTTTTCTATTCCATTTCCAAGAGCAACAGTAACAAACATTGATGGCAAGCAACCAACAAAAGTAGCAATTACATAATTTTTTATTGGCATATTGAACAATACTGGAAGTATGTTTTGTATAGAGTAAGGTGTTCCGCCTCCTCCAACAAATCTAAAAATCATAAAATATATGATATCATTTTTAATAAAAAGTTCTCTCAATTTAGAAAATTTTTTTGAAAGCTTTTCTTCTATAATTTTTCTAAAAAAGAAACCTGCTAAAATATATAAAAGTGTTGAACCTAAAGTTGTTGCTGTAAGTACAATTAATATTCCCCACCATTTTCCAAAGACAAAACCTGCAAATATCAGTAAGGGCGAAGCAAAGCCAAGAAGCAAAACCCAAAGCACAGAAAATATAAAAAATGTAAAAGTTAGATATAAAAAATTTTCATTTTTATAGTTTAAAATTGTATCTCTATTTGTTCTAATAAACTCATAACTAGTCAAATCTTGAATATCTACAATAGAAAATAAATAATATAGACCAATTAAAATTATACCTATATAGGCAATTCCTAAAAAAAGTTTTAAATTAAAAGATTTTGAATTCATAAATTAATTTTTAACTGTACTTATATGTTCTTATTACCTATAAATATCAAAAAATTTTGATAAGAATAACTAAATATTATGAAAAGAACATATCAACCAAGCAAAATAGTAAGAAAAAGACGCCATGGATTTAGGTCCAGAATGGCAAAAAAAGGTGGAAGAAAAACTATTGCAAGAAGAAGAGCAAAAGGAAGAAGAAAAATATCTACTTAAATTAAATTGATACAATGATCAAATTTAAGAGTTTAAACCAAAGTAAAGAATTTTTGAAAATCCTAAAGAAAAAAAAAATAAATACAAGATACTTTACTATCTATTTTGACAAAACTTCTAAAGATTTACAAAATAATATAAACAAGTGTTTAAATATAAGTTTTGTTATGAAAAAAAAAGTTGGAAATGCGGTAATAAGAAATAAGATAAAACGTAAACTAAAGTTTGCGGTACAAAAAATTTCTAAAAATAAAGAACTAATAGACCTAAGTTACACTTATGTAGTTTTCGGTAAAAATAATGTATACAAGGATAAATTTTTAAATGTTCTTGACGAGGTAAGTAAAACTTTTGAAAAAATAAAACTAAAAGGTAATAAATTATGAAAGTATTAAATAGATTTTTAATTACTCTAATAAAATTTTATAAGTATTTTATATCTCCTTATTTTTTATCAAATTGTAGATATCTTCCCACTTGTTCTGAATATTTTATAGATTGTTTAAAAATTCATGGAAGTTTAAAGGGATCCGCTATGGGATTAAAAAGAATTTTAAGTTGTCATCCCATAAAATTCTTAGGTGGAAGAAGTGGTTTTGACCCAGTTCCTAATATTAAAAAAGGAAAAAAATAAATGGATTTCAGAAATGTATTAATGGCTATTATACTTTCAACAGTCGTCCTGGTTGGTTGGACTGCATTTTTTGGACCTCCAGTAGTAGAAGAGAATTCTTCTGAAAATGAAATAGTAAAAGATGAAAATGCTTTATCACCATCAATAGATGTTAGTGAAAATAAAACTGAAATTACTAGGAGTGAAACAATTAATAAAACACAAAGACTAAAAGTTGAAAATACTAACATCGAAGGTTCGATATCGCTGAAAGGTGCGATTATAGATGACATAATATTTAAAAATTATAAAGAAAATTTGGATAGTGAAAAAAAAGTAATTTTTTTAAATCCAAAAAATTCACCAAAAGAATATTATATTGAGACAGGCTGGGCTTCGGGAGGTAATGAGAAAATTAACCTACCTTTGATTGATACGATCTGGACGCTTAAAGGTAATAGTACTCTAACGCCAAATAATCCGATAACTCTTGAATGGAATAATAATGCAGGGTTAATTTTCACTAAAACAATTGAATTGGATGATAAGTTTTTATTTAAAATTACCCAAAGTATAAAAAATATTTCTAATAAATCTTTTCAGTTCTACCCTTATGCACAAATTACTAGAAATGGTGTACCCGAAGGAAGACAAATTTATATTTTACACGAAGGATTTCTCGGAGTTTTTGAGGATGAACTCAAAGAAAAAGATTTTGATGATATAGACGAAGAAAAATTTACAATAAATAGCTCAAAAGGATGGCTTGGTATTACTGACAAGTATTGGCTGACGGCAATTGTTCCAGAAAAAGGAAAAGAGTTTAAGGCAGAGTTCTTGGCAAAAAATAAAAGATATAGAGCAAACTATATAATAAAAGAGGCTTCGATACTTAACCCAAATAATTCTATAACAAATGAGATAAGTGCCTTTGTTGCTGCTAAAGAAGTTTCTGTTATTGATGGATATGCCGAACAACTTGATATCGAAAAATTTGATCTAGCAATAGATTGGGGATGGTTCTATTTTTTTACAAAACCATTATTTTTTATCATTGATTATTTTTTTAAATTAACTGGGAATTTTGGTCTAGCAATTGTTATCATTACTGCATTAGTTAGATTGATATTTTTCCCACTCGCAAATTATTCTTTCAAATCTATGGCAAAAATGAAAATACTGCAGCCTGAAATGATTAGATTAAAAGAGCTACACAAAGATGATAAAGTCAAGTTGCAGCAAGAAATGATGGCTTTATACAAAAGAGAAAAGGTAAACCCTGTTTCTGGATGCCTGCCTGTATTAATTCAAATTCCATTTTTCTTTGCGATTTATAAAATGTTATATGTCACCTTAGAAATGAGACACCAGCCTTTTTTTGGTTGGGTTAAAGATTTATCAGAAAGAGACCCTACTTCAATTTTCAATTTATTTGGATTAATTCCATGGGATCCACCAACTTTTTTAATGATCGGAGCCTGGCCAATATTAATGGGCATAAGTATGTGGATTCAACAAAAATTAAATCCAACTCCGCCAGACCCTATACAAGCAAAAATTTTTATGTTTTTCCCAATTTTTTTAACAATTATATTGGCGCCATTCCCAGCAGGCTTGGTCGTTTATTGGACAATAAACAACATATTAACTATTGCACAACAATGGGTAATTATGAGAGGAACAAAAGTAAAAACAGTATAAACAAATAATGTCCTCTGAAGAAAATTTAGATAAAAAAATAAAGGAGTTTTGGCCAAAGCTTGGGCCTAAAACTGATAAGATAGATAAATATTTAAAAAAATACTTAAAAGAAAAAATAGTTATTAAATGTGGAGGTAGAGTTCTTCTAGACCCAGAATTGTTTAATAATTTTATTGAAGATATTTCTATATTAAAAAAGCTTGGGTTAACTCCTGTAGTAGTCCATGGAGGAGGACCTAGAATTAAAAAAAAGCTGGATGAATTAAATATAGATACTAAATTTATAATGGGATTAAGAATTACAGATGAAAAAGTGATAAAAGTTGTTGAAGAGGTTATGATTGAATTTAACAAAGAAATTGTTAATGCACTAAAAAAAAAATTTTGTAAGGCAAAATCTATAACAGTAAAAGAAAATAATGCAATATTGGTTGAGCAAAAAAATAAAGAACTTGGGTATGTTGGAAAACCGACTTATATTGATGATAAACTAATAAAAAATTTAATAAAAGAAAATTTCACTCCAATTATTTCTCCAATGGGTCTTGATACAAAAAATCAGCCTTATAATATCAATGCAGACACAGCAGCTGGAGTGCTAGCAAGAAGTTTGAAATCTAGACGATTGATGCTTATGACAGATGTTGAGGGAGTTTATGATAAAAATAAAAAATTAATTTCTGAAATTAAATCAACTGAAGCTGAGAAATTAATATATGATGAAACAATTAGTGAAGGTATGATACCTAAAATAAGAACCTGCATTAATGCTTTAAATGATGGGGTTAGAGGAGTTGTTATCATCGATGGACGCAAACCTCATTCAATACTATTTGAATTGTTTTCAGATAAAGGTTCTGGAACACTTATAAGAAAATGAAGATATTTCAATCGATTAAATGCTGGATATTTGATTTAGACAATACATTATATTCTGGCAAAACCAAAGTCTTTGATCAAATAGATAAAAAAATGTCAAAATATATCTCTAAAAAACTTAATGTGAATTTGGAAGAAGCTAGAAAAATACAAAAAGGTTATTTTTATGAATACAATACTACTTTAAATGGCCTTATAAAAAATCATAAGATAGATCCTAATGAATTTTTAGAATTTGTTCACGATATAGATATAAATTTTTTACAAAAAGATACAAAGCTTTCAAAAGAAATAGAAAAACTTGAGGGTAAAAAAATTATATTTACTAACGGTTCAAGAAAACATGCTCTAAACGTAACTAAAAAAATAGGTATCGACAAACATTTTGACCATATCTTTGATATCGTAGAGTCTGATTATATTCCAAAGCCGTCTATTGAACCCTATAAAAAATTAGTAAAAAAACATAAAATTGACCCAAAATTATGTGTTTTTGTTGAAGATATTGCAAGAAATTTAAAACCAGCATATGAAATGGGTATGAAAACAGTTTGGATTATAAATGATGAGAGGTGGGCAAAAGAATTTTCAGATGGTAATTTTATAAATTATAAAACGAATAATCTTTCAGAATTTCTTGCTAAAATTAATATAGAAAAAGCTGCATAATGACTATCAAATTATTTGAAAATATAATTAACGAAGCTTGGGAGAATAAAAATCAAGTTAATTCTAAATCTACCAGAAAATTACTAAACGCAATAAGTAAAACTATTGATTTGTTAGACGATGGTAAAATAAGAGTTGCAGAGAAAAAAAATAATGAATGGATAGTAAACCAATGGATCAAAAAAGCAATTTTGTTAAGTTTTAGAGTTAATAAAATGAAAACATCAAAAGGGCCTTATGCGGTTTGGTATGATAAAGTTGACGGCAAAACTAGAGATTGGAATGAAAAAAAATTTATTAAACAGGGTTTTAGAATGGTTCCTAATGGTGTTGTTAGAAAAGGTTCTTTCATTGCAAAAAATGTTGTGCTCATGCCTTCATTTGTAAATTTAGGTGCTTATGTTGATGAGGGAAGTATGATTGATACTTGGGCGTCGGTTGGATCTTGTGCACAAATAGGAAAAAATTGTCATATATCAGGAGGGGCAGGAATAGGCGGAGTATTAGAACCTATGCAAGCGAACCCAACAATAATTGAAAATAATTGTTTTATTGGAGCCAGAGCTGAAATAGCTGAAGGTGTAATTGTAGAAGAAGGTTCAGTTTTATCAATGGGAGTTTATATAGGGGCATCAACAAGAATAGTTGATAGAGCATCAGGTGAAATTCATTACGGAAAAGTACCTGCTTATTCAGTGGTAGTTCCAGGAACTATGCCTAGTAAAAATAATCCTGGTGGTCCTGCACTTTATTGTGTGGTTATTGTTAAAAAAGTAGATGAAAAAACTAGAAGTAAAACTTCGATTAATGATTTATTGAGAGATTAAAACCTCATGCCAATCAGTGAATTAAAGCTAGCAAAAGAATTGATTCGTAAACCAAGTATCACACCTAAAGATGCTGGTGCTATAAATCTTTTAGTAAAAAATTTAAAGCCTCTTGGTTTTAAATGCCAAATAATAAATTTTAAAAATATTAAAAATTTATATGCAAGGTTTGGTAAATCTTCTCCGAATTTCTGTTATGCTGGACACA
>MDSV01170768.1_pt1 | contig 13657 bp, 20 predicted proteins | sample 810851 | NCBI WGS metagenome assembly MDSV01 (sample SAMN05326640, study PRJNA326480) | marine metagenome | isolation source: seawater | place: Atlantic Ocean: North East | collected 2012 | reverse complement strand
TACTAAACATTTTGATTGCATTATCTTTTTGATAACACCAGAAGTCTTTTTAGTCTTTTGGACTATGTTAACTTTCATACCAACTTTCATAACTGACTTAATCTTATTCTTAATAATATCAGCAATCAAATCTTTAGTGTTATTTAAATCTTCAATAGACATTGAAAATAACTGTTGGTTAAACTTGTTAGTGTCTTTCATTTCTTGTAGTATCATAATATATCCTCTCTGTTAATTAATGAATTGTTACTGTTCCGTCTTCACCGTACATCACACCTTCCTCGTCTAGACAAGTGTAAATGTACTCTTCTAAAAACTCTTCGATAGATGATTCAAACTCATCATATCCAAGCAAACAAAATGCATAATTTTTATCTGCAAGTTGTTTAATGGCATCACCAACAGATGATGCACCTGTTTTAATTGTATTGATTTGTTCGTCAACGGCGTTCTCAACTTCCGTCCAATAGTAGTTTTTTGTTTTACTCATGTAACCTCTCTTTCTTTAATTATAATAACACGATTCGGGTTTAATTGTCAAGGGTATCTTTTGTTCCCTCTTTGTTCTCATTTTCGTCTTCTACTTTTACTGTAGGTCTCCAATATGCAAGAGGGTCTTTACTACTCCATGTTTTTATCAAATTATCCCATTTGATATCATATGATTTGTAAATTCCACTATCTCTATGATCTTTTAGAAACTTAACTTTTTTTTTGTTAGTATCTAATTTTTGAAACGCATCATACATTTCTTTTAGTACTGGGTCTGTTGTATTCATATATACCTCTCTGTTAGTTAATATACGTTTATAATATAGGGTTATGGGTATATTGTCAAGGGTTAAAAAAGCCCCCTAAAATGAGGGTTTTGAGGGGGGTGTCCTACTATCAAAGAGGATTAAAACACCCGCTGAGCGTCTGCTGAGCGAGTTTATATTGGGTGATTCTATGTGATTCTACTCGTATTCGTTAGTTGAGACATTTCCGACCGTTCTAGTGATAGTTTTAACCCCAGCGTCATCTTTCTTAACTATCGTTCTCATTGGGGCATTTGATCTAATCTTCTTTTTAAGATTCGTTTGTCTCTTTTGTAATCGTTGATACTTTTTTGTTATATCTGCGAGTCGATCTCTCTTGTTTAATTTGTTCTCTTTTTGTTCTCTTCTAGTTCTAAATGATACATTGGCCGCAACAAGCAATAATACTGCAAGTGGGTCAAATACAAATATGAATATAATGATAAGTCCTCTGACTGCCTCATCTAACATGTCTTTAGCATTGTCGCCATATATCAATTCTGCGATATACTTTAATGGTCCTACGTCTGCCTCTATTACTAACTGCTCTTTCTCTACTGCAAACTTCTCATTATTCAGTTCTACTATTTTGAGTGTAGATGATTTAATTGCATTGTTAAGTTCAGTTCTCTCTGCTTCTTGTTTCTTACGTTCCTTTAGACCACGTGTTACATATTCTTTATCGATGTAAACTTCTAATGCTTTATCTAATAGTGCTAATGTATCTTCAGCTCTTGTAATCTGTTTTTCTTCAAATGAGATTTGCTTATCTATCGTGTTGATGATAAGTGCATTATTACCTGCTGGTCTCACTTGATCTAGATGGGCTTTCGATAAGAAACCAAAGATACCAATTGAGGTAATAAAGATTAATACAATTACTGCTACAAATAGATAGGTCCGTAGTAGTTTACTAACAAATGTATTTCGCCAGTTTTGATATAACCAAGATGCTGTAACCAACTTACCAACTTCTAATGCTCCACCCATAATAGCAATCTGTAATGCAGCGCCACTAAAGATAGCCATCAATCCTACGATTGAATAGAAAGCCGCAATACCAGATATCGCCAAAGCTGTTAGTAGTGTCAGTAGTGCCATGAACATGGAAATTAGCCTCTTCTTTTTAGATCGAGTTGATGTTTAATCCATTGTTTAGCTCTACCATTTTTGACTGGTTTTCTCAATAGTCCTTTAATACGTTTTGATACTTCTCTGAACATGTCTTCTTTGGCATCGTTATTATCTACTACAATAAATCCTTGTCTAAAGTGTAAACTAAACTTACCAATGTTATTCTGTACTTGTTTCCATGATTTAGTTACGATTGGTTCTGGTACTTTACGACCACGTTTAGCATTTCTTTCTAATGCAACGTCTAATGATGTGTTAACAAATATCATGTATGTGTCATACCCCAATTGTTTTAAATCGTTAGATTGTTTTGATATTCTATCATAGTCTCTACCTGTGCCATCTATGATAAGACCAAGACGACCATCAATATAATTGTCTTGTCTTTTTGATGTAATTCTTTTTGCTCTATCTCTGATTGGGTCTCTTAGGTCTGCTTCTCTATCTGGCATTTGCAAAGACAAACCTGCTTTCTTAACCAATGCCTCAAAAGCATCATCTGAATTTACTGTTTTTAATCCTTGACCTCTTATCGTCTTACCTGCTACGTAAGATTTACCCGAACCAGGTCCACCCGCAAGAAATATTGCTTTAAATATATTTGGGTCGTAAACTCCCTCGCTGAATAGTTGTTCGAATTTTATCATTTGTATGTTCTCTTAATTCTGTATTTATCTGTATCGCTTGTGTTTGCGTTGTTCTATGTGAGTTTTGAAAAGTCATTTTTCTTATTTTACTTTGTCTTTTAGATGTCATTTAAATGTCTCCTAGATTAGTTAATAGAACATGATAAACTTTATACCAAATTAAGTGCCCTCCTATTCTATGCCTTCAACAAATTCAATTGCACCAACTGGTTCATTTGCAACTTCATTAAAGTTTATTGAACCTCTTTTATCTATTGTGTTTGGTGTTGATTCTTTTACAATTGACATTGTTATTTCGTGATTTGATTGTGCAACATCAAAGTTATGTCTTAACTGTGTTATTAAGTATTTGCCTTGGTAAATGCTCTTACCACTTTCATCTTTCATTGGATTTTTGATTGTACAAGTTTGACCAACTTCAAATCCCACATGACCTTTAACATGTAGTTTAACTTCTATCATATGATCGATCTCTCTACGTTTTGCTGATCGTGTAAGAAAAGTGTTAGTTCCAATTTCTGTTGGGGAAAATGAGTATGAGTTTTGTAGTGACGAATAGTGACTCATATCTTTACCTTCATTTTCGAAAGTCGTATGTAGATATGTTTTTGAATCAACAAAATCTCCAATGTTATTTTCGTTATCGTCAATAGGGTCGTCATTGTATATAGGATTGTCTTTTTCTTGACTACCTTCACTTCTTATAAATCTATTAAACTCATCAAAGTATTTGTAAGTGTTTGTTTCATGCGACTTATTGTACAAATTAACTTTAGTTGACTTAGAAGCAAATATACCAAGTGCTGTATTCAGTAATGAGTCAATGCTAGGGTTTAACTGCATATCTATTGCTCTTTCAAAAGCATTAATTACATTTACATGTTTTGGACCTTCACCATCTAGTGTTGCAACTTCACCAGCGTTAAAATCAAATAGTGGTTCTTGAGAAAATAAATTTGTTAATGTTGTACATTTAAATCCTTTTGTTGTTTCATAAAAAAGATAACTAGGTGAGTCATTAATCTTAGAAACTGCTTCTTGCATAATCTGTCTAATTGCATCAAAAGGTTTCTTATTCGTAAACACAACTCTTTTTATATTCTTAGATGCTTCTACCAGTATAGGTTTTTTAGTGTCTAATTCTGATTTTAAAATAGTTTCGATAATTTTTGTAGGGGACTCTTGATATCCTTTAGATATTTTTAATCTTTCATTTTTAAAGTGTTCTTTTGTTGTAAAAGATAATTGATATAACATATTATTTACAGAACCCTCTTCCATGAAGTCAATAGAATTTACAAGAAAGTATTGTTTAATAACCATGCTTGGATTATTACTAATACTTGGTGTTGAAATTTCTAGATAGATAGTATCTTGACCACGAATAAATGATTTAGAAAAAAAGTTTTGTGTATCAAACAACATAAGACTACCATGTATGTTGTTTTTAAATATGTCTTCAAATAGATTAATTTGTGTAATACTACTTCTAATGTTTAACTTATCGCCATTAGAAGTCGTTATGAATGCTTGATCTAAGCTAAATTCGCCTGCATATTGTATTCCCATTTTACCTTATCCTATATTAGTAAACTGATTCGCCTACTAGAGTTTTAAACTCGTTTACAAAACTATCAACAAAATCTGGGTCTAATAGTTGTATTTGTCTTAACTTATCTTGTTCAGCAATTTCATATTCGTAATTTGTAATAGGTGTTGCTGATGGGTAATCTGTATTGACAGTTCCTACATCTATTTTTAATAATTTATCACCTGAAGTTTCTGTTATTTCGTAATGATGAATACCACTTATGTTAGTATATTTGTCTTTTACAAATTTATTAAATGCACCAGTAGTCATTGGCCATTGACTGTATCTGTCTGTTATATCGTTGAACAATAAAACAACCCAATGTAATTGAACATCGTTATATAATCTATCAGCAATCATTTCTGGTGTTTCACCTTCTTTGACAACATACGTATCAAATAGAGCTGCGTTCTTTTTTACTTTTGATCTTACTTTTACTCGTCTTAGTATGTTCGTTACATCTTTGGGATTGCCGTCACCTAAGGAGTCGTAAGGTATAAGTGGAAACATTTCAAAATACATTAATAACCCTCTGCTATTCTTTCTCTAGTGATAAGTTCGATCTCTCTAAAGTTTGCTTGTATGTTAGTTTCTACTGGTGGAGCTCCTTCTTCGTTTGGTTCAAACGTTCTATATCTATCACCACCATATGTTACTGTAAAGTTTTCTAAAAAGCAAGTACTAATTTTGTGAAGGTACTGATTTTCTTGTCCATTGTACATATACTGTATGTCAAATGTATTTGGTACCCTAAATGTTCTGGTATTAAGGCCTCCAACCATTTCAGGTGCCATGTTAGCTCTGAAGGCGTACACAATTTTTCTAATCTCATCTGCTTCCTCTCTTGATTTTGGTATCATCTTAAAATTAAATTGAAAATTTCTTTTCTCAAACTTTTTAAATGCTAATTCCATTCGGTTAGCAATTACCTCTCCTTGACCCATTTCAAAAACTGATCTTGCACCTTGGGCACCTGGTAGTTTATCTGCAATAGATAACGCACCTAGTTGCAATGAGTTAATTACTTCTGGTCCTAATCTATCCATAGCTTTACCTGTTGCATCTTTTAATGCTCCCATACCTCCACCAGCGGCTTGGACATCACCATATATTTTTGCGGCTTCATTTGCCAATATACCAATTTCTGAGTCATGGTATGTTGCAGCTGTTCTATAAATTGCTTGTGGTGGCATGTACAACGCAATCGCTGTATCTAATCTCATTGTAGGTTTTCTATATGTGTAAGTGTTCGCACCACCTTGTCCACCCTTTGACGCCGACGCTGATTTGTAATATGCTTTTCTTTGTCTTAAAACATTTTGCATACCAGACGGAATATTTGAATTTAACTGTGTAGCAGCACCACTTGTATTTGCTGACTTAACTCTAGTTGACCCAACGTCTTTTGTTAAATACTTTGGTATATTTGCATCTCTCTGAGCTCTCATTGAGTCTGCCGTTGAACCTGTTCTTTGCCCAAATCTAACTTGAGCATCTTTTTGTTCATTGATAAAGAACATAACATAGTGACCTTGGTTACCTGTTCCTGGTCCACCTTCAACATCTAAAGGAAATGTAAAGTTTTTAGTTGTTCTCTTACCAATTACATTTGGTGATGCAATACCTGCCTGACTTTTACCTTTATTAAGTCCTAATGCGTCTCTTAGAAAACCTTTAGCTTTCTTTAAGACAACACCCGTACCTGTTGTTACTATTGCGCCTTTAACTGATTCTCTATTGATTAGTGACATATAAATACCTTTGTAATATTAATTATTTATATAGAAATGAGATAGTTATGGCATATAGTGGTCGTTTTAAACCTTCCCAACCTCAAAAATACAAGGGTAACATCAACAATATAGTATATCGTTCATTGTGGGAACTTAAACTCATGAAATACTGCGATTTAACAAAGGCTGTCATTGAGTGGGGTAGTGAAGAGATATCAATACCTTACTATTCGCCAGTTGATGGTCGTATGCATAGGTATTACCCAGACTTCTATATGAAAGTCAAACAAAAAGATAAGTCAGTTAAAAAATTTATTGTAGAAGTTAAACCTAAAAAAGATTTAAAACCACCTCCAACTAATCCTAAGAGACGCACAAGACAATGGTTCGGAAAATGTAAAACATTTATCGTGAATAAGGCAAAATTTAAGTACGCAACAGAGTATTGTGAACTGAATGATCTAGAGTTTAAAATCCTTACCGAAGATCATCTACAACCCCGTTATAAATAATAGATATGGCACAAAGTAAGTATATCCAAGCAGTCAAGAAGGCTGTCGCAAATAGACCTCGTTCTACCCAATGGTTTAGGAACAAGATCAAAGAGTTTGGAACACCAACACAAACTCAATTAATGCGAGAGGGTAAAGTAACTGCTAGACCAAACTTTGGTAAGTTAAATATGTTCGTGTATGACCCAAAGATGAAAAAGACTTTACCTTACTATGATACGTTTCCTTTAGTGTTACCTATTGATACATTCAAGGGTGGATTTATAGGATTAAATTTACATTATCTACCTATCAATCTAAGAGTAAGATTGTTAGATAGGTTAGTAGATGATACAAACAATACTAAGTTTGATGCAACGACAAAAATTGTAGCTGATTATTCAAAATTAAAAAATGTAAGATTGATTAAACCAGCAATAAAAAAATATTTGGCAGGTCAAGTGCAATCAAAGTTTAGAAGAATTGATGCTGACGAGTTTACTATTGCAGCCTTATTGCCTGTGGCAAGATTTAAGAAAGCAAGTATGGCTCAAGTTCACAGAGATTCAAGGGCAATGATCTAATGGATAGAGATAGAACAAAACAATTAACTGAACATGCTAAATTGGTAAACAGAAAAAAACAAGATTTAAGTTTAAACAGAAACCTTAAAAGAGAAGTGAACATTGGTGCTAATGGTACACAAAAATATATCATTAAACAAGGTGTTAATAAAGGTAAGGTAATAGGATAATGTCAAGATCAAGTTTATTAGACGGATTCGCATACGGAGTCATAAATGAAATATTAGCAACATTTAGAACTCAAGATGGTGGGTATGCTAGACCATCTCGTTATGAAGTTATTATTGGGCCACCAGCTAAATATGCACAATCAACAGGTGCTGGTAATAACAAGAATAAAGATGTAGTAAGAAAGACTTCACTAGAAATGGCTGCCGTTGCGTTTCCTGGCGTACAATTACAAGCCGAAGAAGATACAAACATTTACGGACCTCCAAGAAAAATAGTAAGAGGTCAAACATTTGCTGAGATAGTTACTCAAGTTAGATGTAGTCAAGACATGAAAGAAAAAAACTTCATTGATACATGGATGAGATTAGCTGCACCAAGAACAGACTTCTCTATAGGTTATTATGCTGATTACGTTGGTACAATGCAAATATTTCAGTTAGATAATGAAGATAAGAGAAGATATGGTGTAGAATTAGTTGAGTGTTACCCAGTCAATATGGCTGAACAATCGTTAGACTATGCAACACAAAACTCAATACAGTTTTTAAATGTTACATGGGCATATAGATATTGGAAAAACTTAACAGACGAAGCAGAATTACCAAAAGCATTGCTAGAAAGAATTGGCGATGTGTTTGTTAATACAGTAGAAAGACAACTGAGAAGTCGTTTACCTGCTGTTTTGAGAAAATTATAATTAATAAGGAGCGATAATAATGGCATTACCTAAAATAGATAATCCTACTTATACCCTGGAGCTACCTTCAACAGGTGAGATTGTTAAATACAGACCTTTCCTAGTAAAAGAACAAAAGGTTCTTATGTTGGCTCAACAGAGTAAAGTAAACAGAGATAGAAACAATGCAATATTGGAAATAATAGAATCATGTACTTTCGGAAAAGTTGGTGCAAAGAATCCTTTGTTTGATATTGAATATGTATTCTTGAAATTAAGATCAAAATCAGCTGGAGAATCAGTTGATGTAATGATTACTTGCCCAGACGATGGCAAAACAAAAGAAAAAGTTACTATTAATATTGATGAAATAGATGTTAATATGACAGAAACCCATACTAATAAACTAAATATTACAGATACTATAACAATGAATATGAGATATCCATTGATTGAGGATGTAGATATTGACAACGCATCAATCAAAGGTGATTTAGATGGTTCTTTCAAAGTTGTTAAAAGATGTATCGAGACTATTAGTGATGGTGATACAGTACATAATAAAGCTGATTATACTGAAAAAGAATTAGACGAATTTTTAAATTCTTTTAATACTGACCAGTTAAAAACGGTAATGAGTTTCTTTGAAACTATGCCGAAGCTAAGACACCCCGTAAAGGTTAAGAATAGCAAAACTGGTGTTGAAAGTGATGTTGTACTAGAGGGGCTTGAAAGTTTTTTGTAGTTTGCCTTTCTCACGACAGCGTGGAAAATATGATAAAGACAAATTTCCAGCTGATGCAACATCACAAATATTCTTTAACAGAGTTAGAGAATATGCTACCGTGGGAAAGAGAAATTTATATAGCATTGCTTATTGAACATTTAAAAGAAGAAAAAAGAAGAATGAAAGAAGAACAAGAAAAGGCAAAAAGATGACAGATGAAAAAATAGTAATACAACAACCACATCCAGCAGATACAAATGGTGATGGCAAAGTATCCAAAGATGAACATGCTATGTTTCTAGAATTCAAACGTAAAGAACTTGAAGATGCTGATGCTATGCGTGATGCACAAAGAACAATGGCATGGTACTCTTTATATGGTATGTTATTATATCCGTTTTTAGTAATAGTAACAAATCTTTTAGGGTTTGAGAGTGCTGGAAAAATACTAGGTGATATGGCAGGTGTATATTTCATCGCTGTTGCTGGTATTGTTGCAGCTTTCTTTGGTGCTCAAGCAATGACAAACAAAAAGAAAAAATAGTAAATGGCTGACGATAAGAGTAACATAGATAAAAATAAAGAAGTAACAACAGGTCTTGGTTCCATAACCGAACAGTTAAAGACAAATAATAGAAGTCAAGCTGGTCGTGATAGTATGCGTACTAAGAATGAAAGAGATTTACTCGCATCGCAAGAAGATACTAACGTAAGAATAGATGATCTTAAAAAAGAAACATTAGCAAATAGAGCAGCCATCGTAAATTCAGAGGACGCAACAACTCAAACTGCTGATGCTGTAGAAGATGCCACTAAAGGTAATGAACAAACAAAAAGACAAGAATCTAAAGAAAATATAAAAGAAGGTAATCAAGAGAAAAAACTATTTACTGGTCTTGGTAAGGTATTTAAAGATTCATTTACTGGTTTATCAAAAAGTGTCACAAGTGCTATAACAAGTCCTTTTTCATCTTTAGGTGTTGATCCTAAACAAGTAGGTAAATCGTTATTAAGTATAGGTCTCATTGTAGGATTGATCGCATTTTTTAAAAGTCCTCTCTTTGAAAAACTAAAAGAATTTGTTGCTAAAGCAAAACCAGCACTTATGGCAGTTGTTAATGCTGTAAAAGCTTTTGTCGGAGCATTTGCAGAAAACATAGGTCCAATTGTTAATAGTATCGTAGGAGTTTTTACAGAAGCATTTAATGGTATTAAAGACATAGTTCAAGGTTTATTTAGTGGTGATGCCAGTCAGTTTATGACAGGTATAAAATCAATACTTTTTGATTTACCAATTAAACTTGTTTCAATTATTGGTGATGCATTTTTCAGTTTGGTAGAAAGTGTATTAGCAGTTTTTGGTATCGAATCAGAAATGGTAACTAATATAAAACTAGCATTTAGAACACTACCAGAAGCAATAGAAAAAGCAATACAAGGAGTCATGGACTTCTTTACAGTTACAATACCAGAATTTTTTAATGAGACACTACCTGAAAAATATGAAGCATTTAAGGAAAGTGTAAAGACAGGTGTTAGTAATTTACTTTCTGCTATCGTTGACCCTATTATAGCTCTTAAAGACAATATAATGGAGTCAGTTGATATGGGTGTCGCTAAGATTAAAGCTGGTATTATGAATGTTGTTATTACGGTTAAAAACGCATTTAATGGTTTTGTTGATGGGTTAAAAAATATGGCAAATGGTGTTATTGGTTTGCTTAATAAAGTACCAGGTGTAAATATAGATAAATTTACATTGTCAACAGATAAACCTGAAGCATTAGTTGATGCTGATGACATAGTGGTTGCACAGAGAGCAGAAGATTTAAGAAACCAAAAAATGAAATTAGCAAATGAACAAGAAATTGCTGACACTTTAGAGATGTCCATGCCTAAACAAATACCTGAAAAAGTCATTGAAGATGTTAGACAAGGAACAACAGGTTCTATACCTGATTCTAAAGAGACATTTTCTAGGGTTACATCAAAAGCATTTATACAAGGTGAAGGTGCTGAAGAAATGATAAAATTAATGAATGAACCAATAAATGCTGAAAAGCTTGCAGCGATGAAAAATCTTGAAAAAGAAAATGCTGAATTAAAAACTGCAGCTGCTAGTAATAATACAGTTATACAAAACAATGTTGATAATTCAGTTAAGTCTGCTGTATCTCAAGGTAGTTCTAATAGGATTTTACCTATTACTGGTCCTATGCACCCATTGTATGGTCAAACTGCAAACTAAGAATATTTAATTACATCCTTTATCGAAGAGTTTTGTAGATTTCTTTCTGCATCCCAAAATGTATTTCTAAGATTACCTGCAATCATTATTCTTTCACCATCTACTGGTTTAACTTCATGTGTTACATGACCAGGAAATACAATTAGATCACCAGGTTTAGGATTGTATTCGAAATCTGCGTTAGGAAAAACTATTGGTGCATACTCTGGTACCTTTATATAATAACCAAATGCATATTGATATAACCAATGACTGTGTGGACTAGCATTGTTTGTTTCTTTGTAGTGAACACCCCAACACTCATGACACTCAAATTTTGTTTTTGCTAGTTTCTTACTAATTTCTTCAGCAAGTTTACAAGCTCTTTCTGCAATCCAAGAATATGAAACACTTTCTTTGTGCATATACCAATCTGTCATTCGTGGATTATATTCATCACGAATAACTCCAGCCTTTTCTAGTGTAGTAAGTTCTAAGTCTATGTGTAAAGGTACTTCTTGGCCTGTATGACGTTGTATTGTTTCTGACATAGCATCATCATAATAATTATGAACACCAAAGGGATATTTTTCTTTTGACTCTATGTGCATGATATTATTTATGGTGCCCCTTGCTGGAGTCGAACCAACCACCTACTGATTACAAATCAGTTGCTCTACCAGATGAGCTAAAGGGGCATACAAAAAAGGGCGCCGAAGCGCCCTTTCTCTATAAGTATAAACTTATGTATTATGCTGAGTAAGCAACTTGCTTACCAAATACTTTGTTGATACCTGCAGCGATAATCGCTTTAGATGGTGTACCAACTCTGTATGAAACGCCTTTTGATGTTCTATTTTCATAAATCATCATACCTTCGTTTCTTAATTTTCCAACCATTGCAGCTGGAGATTTTAGATCAAAAGTGTTCCTTAGTGATTTCCAAGTTACATCTTGTCCTTTTGAGAAAAGGTTTCTGATCTTCGCCGTTTTTGAAAGTGCTTGTCTTCCCATGATATAGTCTCCTTTGACTTTTTGTAAGAATTTAAACATATGTTTTATATCCTTTTATGTTGTTGTTATTAAAGTCTATAATACACATATTTGGTCTGATTGTCAAGGGCAAAAATGCCCTTGATTTTTGTTGATTTTCCTATGCGTTTGCAAGTTTCTCAAAGTATGACAGAGTATCGTCTGTTGCTTCTGACTTCGTTTCTTTGGTTTCCGTCTTTGTTTCAACAGGTGATTCTGTAATAGTCTCTGCGACATTACCGACCACAGTTTTTCCACTTAAAACAATGTCGAGTCTAGTTTTTAGTTCGTCATATGATTTAAAGTTATCTGCACCAGTAAACTCTTTAAGAGGATATGCTTTTTGACATACTGCTTCGATTTTTGCCTCATCTTCAAATAGTTTAGAAGATGCTTCAAAATCAGATGTATCATAGTTCCAAAAACCAGCAACCTTTCTAATCTTCAATTTGAAGTTAGCACCACTGAACGGGTCAAATGGATTTGTTGGTTGTTCGTCTTGAAATTCTGGTTGCATCGCAGCCAAGAGTTTATCATAAATTTTCTTACCATATCTGAATAAGAAAACCTTACCTTCATTCTCTGGGTGTTTAGGGTCTGTTACTACATAAACGTTAGAGTAGTATTGTAACTTTCTCTTTTGTTTTCTAGCAATTTCTTTATCAGACTCAGCACCTGTATTCCAAAGAGCCGTATTATATTCTGATACGGGGTCTTTCTGATTAACAGTAGTTAGAGAGTTCTCTATGTACCATTGACCAGTTGGTCCTTGAAACGCATGAGAGTAAACCTTTGCCCATGGTAGTTCTTCGCCATGAACTGCTGGTAAAAAACGAAGTACGGCATAACCGTTGCCAGATTTATCTAACTCTGGTTTCCATAGTCTTTCGTCTGTGTATGATTTTTTCTCTTGTGGTTGGTTTTCTTTAGTAACTGCACCAAGCAATTTATCTAAAGAATTATTTTTACGTATGTTATCTAATGACATTTTCTGTCTCCTTATGTTAACGTATGTTTTCGTATGTTAATTTGTATAACTATTTATACAATTTATAAGTGCTATCTTACACCTTTTCGTGTCAATTGTCAAGAACTTTTTATAACTATTCATAAGTTTTTTTATGTCTGTCCATATTAAGTCTTCTTGCCAATTGTCTTGATATTGAACCAACTCGTCCAATATAATCATTGTTTCCAATGAAACTCTTTTACCTAGATACTCTCTTAATAATAAAGGATGTGTATCTTTCCATTCAAATAACTCGTTAAATCGATTAGCATATGGTTCTATATCGTTCTTGAAAGTATATGTAAGAGATTCCGTTCTCTTCTTCCAATCAGCATAATAGTGATCTTCATACTTTCCAACCCATCCACCTTTAACAGTTATAAAGTTTGCAACAAGGTAATCTTCTATTTCTTTTTTAGTTTTGTATTTTCTAGCTAATCTTGCAAAAAAGAATCTATCTTTTCTTTTGTAAAAACTATCTCTCTTGATCTTTGTCTTACCAGCAAACTTATGGTAGTCATAAGTGTTTTTAGAAAAGTGAGCTTTGATTGCACAATATGTTAGATATACATCAGCTGCGTCCATTGTTTATTGCCCATGGTGTATATCCTTTTTCAGCAGCTTGTTCATCATCTTCACCTATCAATTGAGTTACCTCTGGTACATAATGTTTAAGCATTCTTTCAACACCTTCGTGTAAAGTTTGTTTACTCATAGCACAACCAGAACAGGCACCAGCCATTTCTAATCTAACAATACCTTTGTTGTATGATAGAAAATTAATCATACCACCATGCATTGCTACATTATCTTTAACATTCTTTTCTAATACTGATTT
>MDSV01249171.1_pt1 | contig 13659 bp, 16 predicted proteins | sample 810851 | NCBI WGS metagenome assembly MDSV01 (sample SAMN05326640, study PRJNA326480) | marine metagenome | isolation source: seawater | place: Atlantic Ocean: North East | collected 2012 | reverse complement strand
TTTCTAATTCTTCTGTATTTTCGAATGCTTCTAAATTAATACTACCTTTAATAGTACCAAGATGAGCATTAACTCCTACACCGGCTGAAAAACTAGGCATAACCATTCTAATTATTCCTAAAATAATCATAACAATTAAAAGCATAATAACTACAACTACTAAAGGATTAGACATAACTGAATTTGTGATATTATTTAATTTTGGCATTATATAATTAATTAAGATATTTTTTTTTAAAAAATTGAAATATTTCTACATATAAATTTATAAAAATGAAAATGATGGATTTATTAAGTTCTCCTAATCTACTAATTTTTGGTACGTTGTTAAAAACTGAAAATATTAATACTAGCTTTATGTTAATATTAATAATAATTTATTCATTATTTAATTATTTATTTGAATCTGTTGATAAGCAAACAGTACGCGAATATTTTGATAAAAAAATAAAATATTTTATTGATTATTTAATAAATCATGATACAGTTAGTATTCAATTAACAACACATCATGTATCGTCTTCTGTAGGTTATTCAGATAAAATTCAAAAAAAAAAAATTTATAGCACTGATTTTGTTGCCTTATTAGATTATATTAAAGATATTAATATATCTAAAAAAAAGGAAATATTAACTACACAATTAAAAGAATTATCTTATGCTAATAGATGGAAAGAAAATGATAATGAAGATAATAGATATCAGTTTATACCATTAAATGACTTTTATGAAGAAACTTTAATATCTAAGGATCATAATATTTATTTAAAAATGAGAAATATAGAACGAATAGATGATGATAAAAAAAATAATGATACATGTAATGAATTAACCGCGACTATTTTTTGTTATTATGATAATAATGATGATAAAATAAAAAAAATTAATATTTTGAAAGATTTTTTAAATCATATAAGAAAAATTTATTTAGATAAAATCGCTAAAAAAGATAATAATCAATATGTATTTGAATATGAAAAATCTGAAACTATTGATAATGAAACAAAATTATATTTTTCAGAACATATAAACGAACATAATAAAAATTTTAATAATGTAATTATAGAAAATAAACAAAAACTAATTGATTATGTAACTAAATTTAAAAAAGAGTCATCACAAGATGTTTTAAAACAATATGAAAGAATGGGAATTCCATATAAAGCAGGTATGCTATTTTGGGGTTCTCCTGGTACTGGAAAAACTAGTACTATTAAAGCAATCTTAAAAGAAACTAATAGACATGGTATAATTATAGATTTAAGTAATATTGAAACTAATAAAGAACTTGAATCTATTTTTAGAACAAGAATAATTAATGATAAAAAATATAAAGGTAATGAACTTTGTTATATTATTGAAGATTGTGATGCGACTAAATTATCATCTATAAAAGAGAGGAAAGAAGATCCAAAAATTACTGTATGTAATAACGAAAATAATAAACTTAGTTCTGAAATTAAAAATATTATTATTCAACCAAAAAGTTTTGACTTATCTTGTTTTTTGAATATACTAGATGGAATTATTGAATTACATGGTGTAATGATAATAATTAGTACTAATCATCCGGATAAGATTGATGAAGCATTAATTAGACCTGGTAGAATTGATTTTAAGTATGAATTTAAAAAAATTACAAAAAATAATATTCTTGATTTAGTATCATTAAAATACGATTTAAGTGATACAAATATTACAGAAATAAAAGAGCTGATAAAAGATATGCATGATTATGTAATATCACCAGCGCAAGTACAATGTATATTATTTAATAATAATTGTGACGCGATCGATTGTGTAAAAATTATCCTACATGAAATAAATAAAATTTTATTTTTTTCTGAATTAAAAAATAAATTCGAATTATCAGATACAAAAAACTTGATATATGAAAATAAATTAAATAAAATTGATTTTAATGATATAAATAACAATTCATTTAAAGAAATATTATCTACATGTGAAAATATAGATGACGTTTTTAGTAAATTACTGTAATGTAATAAAAATATTAATTATAATTTTTAAGATTTAGAACATTCATCCCATATATTAATTAAATTATAATCTTTATTTGATAATTCATGGTTATTCTTTATAGCTATTGAGAAAGATGACCAGTCACAACCTATAAAATACTTTGATCTAATAGCTACTAAATAATCAATTATACCATACAATTCTCTTTGATTAAAGTTATTATCATACAATTCAATGTCTTTTATTATATCATTTTTATCAATTAAATTATATTGTTTTTTAATAACTTTATAAAATAAATTATTTTTATTATTAAAAATATTTAATGATGTACATATGTATATTTTTGTTTCTAGATTACAAACTTTTTCAATTTCATTTATATATAATTGTTTATGTATATCATTAATTATATCTTTATCTAAATTATTAAATTTTTCTTGAGCAAATTCTAAAGCATCATCTTCTATTCTTAAGTGTATACAGCAAAAATCTTCTAATTCATTTTTTTCTATAATGGAATTAGCAATATCAATAAATTTTTTATTAAATTTTATATTTAATTTCATATAATTAAAAAAGTTTTGTACTTCATTAGGAATGTAAGTACTTATTGGATTTTTAATATTTAATATTTCTTCATTTATATTAGATGTAGAACCTAAGTAAGAATATATATCTTTTATATTATTAATTTGTTCATTCGAGTATAATATAGGTACATCATCAATATTAACATTTATTGAATCTAATATTTTAACATTTAAATTATTATTTATTATTATATTATTTAAATTATTCATATCAATTATATTTGTAAAACTTGTTAATACATTTTCATTCATATAATCTATTTGAAATCCATTAAAATATATATTTCTATCGTATAATATACCTAAAACAATTCCAATTGCTATACAATTTAATTGATTACACAATCCTGCTCTTGGTTCTAAAATAAATATTTTTTTTTTGTAATTCATCTAATTTAACAAAAAAAAAATTTTTATATATTAAATTTATTTTATATAAATTATATAACTGAATTTTCTTTTAAATATTTTTGAATACCTGCAATTTGTCTCCATGACCAATACAAAGAACCAATATAAATAATAATTAAATTTGGAAGTTGAATAATTAAATTCGTAAAATCAAAATCATTTAATACATATACGAAAAAAACTTTAGGAAACTGAATTAATCTAAATATTATAAAAAATATTAAATGAACTATCCAAGATATACATGTAATTGAATAATGATATTTAAATTCTTTTAGTAAAAATCCAACATTAAGAAAAATATTGTTAGATTCTAATAAAAATAAAGTATGTATAGCATATACTCCGTAATTTAATTTATTTTTAATCATATATATATGATGCCCTAGAAGAAATGATGCAGATAAGTGATGTATAATAAATAAATATTTTTTATAATATAAACAACGGAATAAATCTACTACGAAATATGAAAAACTTAAAGATAATGTAAATAGAATTAAATCATTATCTTTTATTTTATTTTCTAATGTAAAATTAAAATAATTATTATAATCTATTGTTTGTTTTTCAAAACATAAAAAACTTAATATACTCACTAATAAACAATGAATACTAGAATATATAACTTCATTGATTTTATGAAATTTATACATTGGTAATTTGACTATTTTATTATTAAATAAATATGAAGTAAAATTATTTGAGACATGAAAAATTGTATTAATTATATAAAAACTTCCAACTACGTAAGTTAATAAGCCGAAACCCATAATAATTAAATATAAATTATATCTTATAATAATTTAAATTAATTTCTAATTATTTATTATGAATAATTTAGTCCTTTTTATTTCTGGTTTAGTATTACTATATTCTTATTATAGATTAGGAAAAAATACCCCTTATGTAGATAAATTATGGGGTAAAATTGATGGAAATTTTAGAAATGTTTATATATATTCTATATTTATTAGCGCGTTACCTTTTTTAATAACAGTTTATTACATAAATTTTGATAAAAAATTAGATCAAAAAATTAAAAATAATATTTATTTAGGCTTACTTAGTATCGTTTTATTTTCAATATTTTGGATGCCATTATCAATATTATATTTAATTAAAAAAGAAGATAAATGCATGATCAGACAATTAGTAATATTTACATTATTTTTAGTAGCTGCTTCAGCATTTTATGTTTTAAATGAATTAAAGAAAATTGATGATAATTCATTATTATATAAATCAAGTTTTTATGGTATGTGTTATTTCTTTTTTCATGTTTTTGTTTTGGATTTTATAAGTTGGAGTTACAATTTTTTTATATAAATGATTATAAAATAAAATTCTTATAGAAATTATATATATTATGGATTTAAATAATTTAAATAATAATCAAATTATTTTTGAAGATAATGATAATTTTAATTATCAAAAAATACATATAAGAAAAACACAAAGAAACGGAAGAAAATGTATGACAACAGTTGAAGGATTGGCAGATGAATTAGATAAAAAAAAAATCACAAGAGCATTAAAAAGAATCTTTAAATGTAATGGTGCTATTGTTTTAGATGAAAAACAAAATGAAATTATACAATTATCAGGTGACCAAAGATCTAATATAAAAGATTTTTTGATTTCAGAGGAAATTGAAAAAGAAGAAGATGTTATAATACATTAGAATATTTATAAATTTACATTCATTTATAGAAGATTATTTTTTATTTATTTTATTATATATTTTAATAAAAATAAAAGTACCTATAAGTAATCCCAAAGTAAGATTACTTTGGAAAATATAATAAAAAAAACTTTTTGGAATATCAAAAATAAAATTTAATATAAAAGTCAATTTATTAGAAAAATAAGTGGTTATTATATTGTAAATTAATACATATTTACTTGGATCAGTGATTATTTTATATGTATTAGGTAAAAAGAATAACATAAAAACAATTATTTTATATAATATATAAAATAGATTTACCCAAAAATTAAAATATGAATTTATACCATATTTTGTAAGAATAAATGTGTGAAAAATTAATAATAAATAGGAACCGTGAATATATTTCATAAATTTATTCCTTTCTATTAATTTATTTCTTAGTTTTTTTACTCTTGGTATCCAATAATTCTCTTCTTTTTCCTCTAATGTATTATTTTCACTCATTAGATCTTTATTGTCTTGTAGTGCATCATCAATCTGTGTATCTAATTTTTCAATTAATTTAATTTTTTCTTGAATTTTTTGATCTACAATTTGACTATGATTTAAAAAAATATCAATTATTTCTTTTAATTCAATATATTTTTTATTTTTAATTATGTCATCCACAACTGTTATTGATCCTATATTCTTATATTTTTCAATAATTTTTAAATTAGATTCATAATTATTATTTAAATTTTCTTCTTTTTGTTCTTTTTCTTTCATTTGTTGTCCAAGTTTTATTAATTCTTGTTCTGTTTTTAATTTGGATTCATCTAACACTTCTTGTATAGTTTTTTTTTCAACAAACGATTTACTAGTAATACTTATATCATTATTAGGTAATAATATTTCTTCTTTATTAGATTGATTATCATTTTTAGAATTGATATTATCGTCATTGAAAGATTCCATTTTTTCTTTGACAGATTGAATATCACTTTCTGAATCTGAATTAGACTCAGAACCTAAATAATCATCATTTTTATTATCATTTGCGTTATTAATTATATTCTCCATTTTTAATTTTAAAAAAATAAAGGAAATAAATCAATTTTTAATAATAAATATATTATCTTAATAATATTTAGCATGAAAATTAAATCTAATCCATGTACGGATAATTTAAGTGATAAAGATTATTTAGAACATATGATACCACATCATCAAGTAGCAATAGATATGTCAGAAATGTTAATCAAAACAACAAAAAATCCATCTATGATATATTTATGTAGAGAAATAATTAGAAAACAAGGCTACGAAATATGGGAAATGAAAATGATGAAGAAAAATATAGAAAATAATTATAATAATACATATGATTCAGATAAAGAAAAAATTAAAACAAAATTAAGTGTTTATTATCCAAAAAAATCAAAATCTAAAGATGGGAACTGTAACCCTTTATTTTTTAAACCTAACGAGCATATGAAACATATGAATCATACAAAAATTAATGACAAAATGTATCTTGAACATATGATACCACATCATCAAGTAGCTATAGATATGAGTAAAAGATTATTATTACATACGAATAATTCATATTTAATAGATTTTAGTAGAAGATTAATTTATGATCAAGAAGGGGAAATATATTATATGAATAATTTACTAGAAAGTATAAAGTTATATAAAAGTACTATATTATAAAATTAAATCATATATCATCATAATCAATCCATTCATAACAATTACATTGAGCATTTCCATCCCATATATTACCACAATATGTACATTGTGTTAGTGTTCCATTTTCTAATTCTATAAAAATTTTCATTTTATATTCTTCATTTTCCATAGCATGTCTTTCCTGTTCTTGAAGTTCATTTTCGATTAATTTTACATTTTTATCAGATTTATTAAGAATATAATCACGAATATATTTATTTTTTGTTCTACAGACAATACATTTTTGATGTTCGCTATGCCAAGTATAAATGCATTCTTTACAAACTAAATTTTTACAACAGTTTGAAAAATATGAAATTAAATTTTCGATTGGTTCATAGCATATTGTACAGAAATCATTTTCATCTATATTTTTTAAATAATTATCTAATTTTCTTTTTTTTGTAATTTCTGTCATAATAGTTTAAATAAAACATGTATAAGAATCAATTTTTTTAATATTAAATATTATGGATATTAATTATAAAAAATGTAAAAGATATAATAAATTAAAAAATAGTTATAGATTATTATTAGTACAAACACCGGATTATAGTAATAGAAAATATTTAAAACTTAAACAAGATTATGAAAATAATAAATACCAATATCATAAATATAACATAAAATTAATAAATTATAAAAATAAAGAATATAAATTTAAAATTGGTTTAATTGGTTATGATGGTGATTTAAAAAAGATTTATTTAAATTTTAATCAAACAAAAATTATTAATAATATAAAATCAATGCCAATTGGTGAAAAAGAATCAAAAAAAGACAATAAAGCGTTATCATTATATGAAAATTATAACCCTAAAACAACATTAAAGGGTATGGGTTTTAAAAATAAAAAAACAGCATTAAATACAATTGAAATGATTAAAGATAAACCTATTAAATATCAGAAAAGTGTAATAAATACTATGTATTTTAGAGCTAAACATCATCCACATCAAACAAAAGATATGAAAGAAGCAATGATGGTTTTTAATAAATGGTTGATAAAAAAAAAATAAATTTATCGATTTTATTATATTTATCTATGAAATAAATATAAATGAGTATCAAAAATTATATTAATAATTATTTTAAAAGATTTAATAACAGAGATTATTTAATATTACAAGGAAAAGTTGATATTAATGAAATGAATTTAATTTCACATAAAAAAAATATGTTACATAATTTCAATAAACATCCAATTGTATCAACATTAAAATTAAATGATGTTTATATATTGATAAGTAAAAAAAATAAAGATTCAGAAGAAAATAAATATTATAATATTGAAATGTTATATAATTATTCACAAAAAAATAATAAAATGCACGATTTACCAATGTTAATTTCATTTGGAATACAAAATTTTAATTTATATTATGATAATAAAGAAACAAAATCTGAATTAGGATATGGTGTATTACTAGATCATAAACTAAAAATACACATAAATCATACTATGCCAGAATTTAGTGAGTTATTGCTTGAAAAAAATAAATTTATATTTCATAGACAAAATGAATTTAATATGTTCCATGGTGAATTTAATGTAATTAGTTATTCTCTATTTAATAATATGACTAAATTAATGAATGAAAAACAAGACATAATAGAATTAAATTTAACTTATTATGAAGATTTAAAAAAATATGGCACTTATTATTGTTTAGATCCAAATGCTATACAATGGTCTATAGAGAGTGGTCCAGATTATGGTAGTTATGCTTTTTCTACACCACCAATTAGCGATTGTAAAGATCCTCGTGTTAATGCTTCATTTATATTTAGTCTAGAAACATCAGATTATAATGAAAAAATATCACAAGGTATTAATAGTGCTGAATTTATTACATATATAACTTATTCAGGACAAATAGGATCTACATTAACTAAATTTATAGTCAATTTTAATTAATCACTAATATAATCTTCGTCTTCTAATTCTTTCATAATTTCTTCTTGTTCTTTATTGTATTCGTTAATAAGTTCTTCATTATAATTTGTAACTTTTCTAGTTGTTTTTAAAAATTCTTCACTATTGTTTTTTAAAAAATCATAAATCGTATATTTAATAGGTATATGTTTATCCATAAATGGGAGATAGTTTCTTGATATATAATCTCTATATTCAATAGAAATATTTGTCATTTTATTTAAATAATGATGTTCAAATTCTTCATCAATGTCTTTGAAACATAGATCTTTGTAAGGATCAAAGTGATTATTTTCAACTATTTTTTTATCTTCTTTTACTTTTTGCTGCTCTATATGAGCGTTTTTTTTTAGGATTGAAGACCAACTCATATTTTTAATTTGTGTATTAAATAAATTAATAATTTAAGCTTTATATTAATTTATATATTCAAAATCATTTGGATCAAACAATTTATAATTTCTACTATTTACATAAACCATATAACAATAATCATCGAATGTTTTTTGATTATCTATTATATTTATACCCTTATTTATTGATATAGTAAGTAACTCATAATAAGTTATATTTAATATATCAATATAGTTATCAATCCAATCTTCAAAATATATCATTTTTAATTTTTATATTAAATTATGTTTATTTTTTTATATTACTTATTTTTAAAGATAATTTTTGAGAACTATTTCTATCTTTATAAATAAAATTTGTAGCTTCTGATGCTAAATTTTCGTTTTTTAAAAATTGTTTAAGACGTTCAAATATTAATTTTTTTGTAATAGATTCTGTAATTTTAGAAGAAGAACATTTAATTTTACTATCTTCAAAAATTATTTCTTTGTCTAATATATCGTTATTTGACATATAATTAACAATATTGTCATGAATTTTTTCTTTTTTATTTTTTAGTACCTTTATTTTATCTTTTATAATATCTTCTTCTTTATTTATATTAATATATTCGCTAATAAAAAGTTTTAATTGAGATTTATCTGTCATAATTATTATTATTAAATAAATTTTAAATTTAAATATATTTTATTTTTTTATCTAATTTAAATTTATAATGAATCTAGCTAACGATCCTTATGTTTTAAGAAATATTAGATACTTTAATGCATATGATAAAAACACTAAACAACTTAAATATTGTAAATTTAATTTTAATTTCAATAAATACGGAAAAGAATTCAAATTAACAGGAAAAAGTAAATTAGAAATATTTGATGATTTTTTACTTAGAAATGGATGGAATCATTTATTACCAACAGTTGTTAAACAAGAATTTAAACAATATTTTACTGAAATTACTGGTTCAATGAAAACTTATAATGAATATTTGGGGTTAAGTATTCATCCTGGGTATTTAAATCCTTTTAATTTAAAAACATATATTCCTTATCAAATGTTAGTAGAAAATCAATTTGATTTAGCTTATTATACAGATGCTCAAGTAAGAAGATTACAAGATTATTATTTTAATGATACTGATAATAATATTTATTGTAAATATAATTTTAATTTTGATTTATTTAGTAAAGATTTTAATGTTTATGGAAATAATTTAATTGTTTTTACTGATTTTATTTCAAGACTTATTCAAGAATCAGATACAAAAATTGGAACAGAAGGCCACGGACATCCGAAATCATTTAAAAAATATTTTATTCAAGATCCTACATTAAAAGATTATTTAGTAAATTATGGTAATTTTAGTGTATTTTCAAACACTCAAAAAAATTTAAATAATATTGATTGGCGTCATTATTCTCGTTTAAATAATTTACCTCCAGATAATGAAGCAGCATCAAAAGAACATTATATTAGAACAGGACAATTTAAAAGACTAGAGATTAAATTTAAGCCACAAAAAGTAAGCGAATATAAAAAATATTTAAAATCTATTGCTGTAGTTAGTGGTCATCAAATATCAGGTTCTAAATCAGGTGCTGGATTTATATATAGAAATGTAAATAGACCAAAAGAAATATATTTAATTACAACAAATCATCTATTATCTAAGGAAAATTTAGAATCATTTAAAGCATTATTTGAAGTAGTCGATGAATCTAATGATATTATATCAACAACAGCAGAATTCAAAGTTATTGGCAGAGACATATTTACAGATATTATTGTAGGTATGTTTGATCCTAATTTGTTTTATAATAAAACTTTCAATGTGGATCTTAGTGATTATATTCCTTTATCACTTGATATTGAATCTGAAATATTAGAAGGTGATAAAATTAATATTATTGGTAGTATTGGATCATTAGATAATAAGACATTATTAACTGGACAAATTATGGATCCTCAATATAATGGTACTTTTGTAACAAGTGCTTATTCAATTCCAGAATGTTTATTAATTGATGTAAATGTTTCTATGGGTTTATCTGGGGCACCAGTATTTTTAGAAAGAGATAATAAATTTAGTTTAGTTGGGATGGTTATTGCTACTGTTGGTGATGATGGTCAATATACTGTAGCATTAAGTAGTTTTATGTTAGAAGTAATTATTACAAGAATTATTAAAAATTATGAAACAAACAAAGAAATATATAAAAATGATTTAATTAAATTAGGTGTTGTAACTGATAACGGTTTGACTAAAAAATGGTTAGGTATAATAGGTTATTATTTTGATCCTATTAATATTAGAGCTGATGATAGTTCATTAATCAATCTTAAATATAATGGTGGATTAGTTATAAAAAAATTTGTATTAGGTTTTGATTTTGTTAAAAAATCATTTGTTTATGATACTGAATCATTAGTACAAGGAAGTGTGATTCCTATAAGTGGTCCATTATTAGGAACAAAAATATATCAAAGATACATTGAATCTAATAAAAATCCTATTGTTATTAAATCAATGACTTTTATGGATTCTATTCGTGGTCAATATTATAAATTTAATATAGGTAAATATAGTAATCAATATGGATTTTTTAGATATAATTATGGATTTTTACCTTTAGGTAATTTTCCTTTAGATTTACCTAATTACATTACAAAATTAGCATATACATATGGAAAAATTTACTTTGAATATTATTATTATAATGCTAATGTTTGGGTTTTAGAAAGTGAATATATTGGTGGAAATACAAAGGACTGGTATGTAAATTATGATTTAGATAATGTAGCAAAATATTATCAACATAAATATGAATTTCCTTCTATGTTAATTCCATATACAAAAGCATTTGCTGAGAGTTTATTCATGAATTTAATTGAGGAGCAAAGATTATTAGGTTCAGCAGGAATGTTGGGTTCAGCAGGAATGTTGGGTTCAGCAGGAATGATGGGTTCAGCTGGTATGATGGGGTCAGCAGGAATGATGGGATCAGCAGGAATGATGGGTTCCGCAGGAATGATGGGTTCCGCAGGAATGATGGGATCAGCAGGAATGATGGGTTCAGGAGGATTAATGGGAAGTGGTTCTTTATTAGGAATGTTTTAATACAATTATTTTTTATAATTAATATATAAATAAATCTAGATGATTAAATTTGGATTTAGTTCATAAAAATGAATTAAAATATAATTACTAATAAATATGAAATTTATTAATAATGGATTAAAAAATATCAATAATTTAAAAAATATTATCAAAGAAAATCCTATTTTATATGATAGAAATTTTTATACTGGTCTTGAATTAGGAATTCCATTGTCAATTTTTGAATATACTTTTACTTATAATCATTTTGGATATAATATTGTTGATTTTAAAGATATATGTTTATTAAGTTTAATTGGTTATGTTACATATGGTTGTGATAGATTTTTAGATAGTATTGAATATTATAATAATAATCAAGATATTGATGTTGATGAAAAAAAAAAGATATTATATAAATTTCTTAATGAAAATAAATATGATGTTGTTAAGGCTCTATTTATATCATTTTTTTTACTTGATTTATTTTTTTTAAAAAATCATAAAATTTCATATTTTTTACCATTTATATATAGTTCATTATATTATAAAGAAATAAAATTAAATATTCCATGCTTTAAACCTTTATTTGTAGCATGTTTATGGACAACAGCCTCTGTTTTAATACCAAGTATCTTATATGAAAATAATTACAATATCTTATTTGATTTATATAGTTATGTTCCTGCTTATTTTTCATTATTAGGATTATCAAATTATCTTGATATTAAAGATATAAAAGAAGATAATCAGTATAATTATTTAACAATTCCAAATGTAATAGGAATAAATAAAGCAAAGTTTGTCAGTATTTTAGCATTATTATTTTCTACATTTTTATATGCACAAAATGATCATTTTGGAGAAAGAATTTTAATAGATTGTTTTTTTATTTTACAAAATTTAGCTTTAATAATACCAATATTTAATAGAAAAGACATGTTAAATAGTGATGAATTATAATATAAATAATTTATAAATATATTTAATTATATTTTTTATTTATAATATTTCTATTTTTATCAACAATAATTTTATCTTTTTTTATTGAATATTTATTATATATTTTAAAATAAGGTTTCATAAACTCTAAAAAAGTTTTTTTATTCATACCATTTTCTGGTTCAGCACTAAATCTCCAGTCAATTATATTTTCAAGATTATCTGTTTCTAAACATATCCATATAGTAACTAAATCTTGTATTTTTTTATATTTTTTTAAATTGTCATTAAAATAATCATATTCTTTATCTTCATTATTAATTAATGGTTCATAACCAATCATCCAACCTTCAAATACTATTATATTATATTTTTCATTAAATTCATTATATTTTACACGATCACCAAATCCATTTTCAATAGTTTTATCAAATACAGGTAAGTAAGTTTTCTTTTCGTTTATTAAATTTAATATTGTATTATAAAGTAAATCTATATCATGTGTTCCTGGAAACCCTCTAAATTTATAAAGATTATTTTCACTTTCGGATAAAAATTTTTTCATATCATTTATTTTTAAGTAAAAATCATCTAATGATAAAAATATTACATTATATTTATCGTTATTTAAATTTTTTTTTAAATATTTATTTAAACTAGTTTTACCAATACCTTGGGGTCCATGTATTCCAATTATATTCTTAGAATTTATATTTAATTGATTTTTTATTTGTTGTAATATATATTCATTCATATTATATAATATATAAATTATATTAAATTTAAAAATTTAATTAGTTTTAAATAGTAAATCTTATCTTAAAAATATTAAATATTATTGATATTAAATTTAATATTTCTAATTTCTTCCATGTTTTTAATATTTTTTTTTAAATCACTTAATTGATTATAACAAACTTGATTTATTAAAAATGCATTAAATTTATGATATTCA
>MDSV01044552.1_pt1 | contig 13659 bp, 12 predicted proteins | sample 810851 | NCBI WGS metagenome assembly MDSV01 (sample SAMN05326640, study PRJNA326480) | marine metagenome | isolation source: seawater | place: Atlantic Ocean: North East | collected 2012 | reverse complement strand
ATAATTTTTTTAAACCAAAAAGTTTATCAAAAAAAATTAATATTCATTACATTGATCATCATATATCCCATATTGCATCAGCATTTTATCCCTCAAATTATCAAAAAGCTGTAGGTCTTTCTATTGATGGTTTTGGAGATTTTTGCAGTGTTTCAATTGCTAAATGTGAAAATGATAAAATTAATATCATTAAGAAAGAGTACTTTCCAGATTCTCTAGGAGTATTTTACGAGTCATTCACTCAATTTATTGGTTTTAAAAATTATGGTGATGAGTATAAAATGATGGGTTTATCATCTTATGGTAAACCGAAATATTATAATAAAATTCTAAAAAATTTATTTAAAGAAGATAATGGTATAAAACTGAATTTAAGATATTTTAATCATACCGATAAAAATTATAGTTATAAATTTCAGGGTAAACCTGAACAAAATAATTTGTTTAGTGATAATTTAAAAAATTTATTTGACACTAATGATTTAAATGTTGATAATATTTCAGATTTTCAAAAAGATTTAGCTTCTTCTGCACAAAAAATATTTGAAGACAAATTATTTGAAATTGTAAAAGAAATAAAAAATTTAAATTTTTCTGATAATTTAGTATATGCTGGAGGTTGTGCATTAAATTCATTAGCAAATAAAAAACTTCATGAGTCAAAATTATTTGAAAAAATTTTCATACCTTATGCTCCTGGAGATGGTGGTGGATCAATTGGTGCTGCTTTATATGCTGCAAAAAAAAATAAAAAAACTATATTTTCGAATTTGACCTCACCTTTTATTGGACCTAGTTTTTCAAATGATGAAATAAAAAAAATTATAATAAGTAATAAAGAAATAAATAAATTTGATTGTGAGATTATAGAAAATAAAAATAAACTTTATGACACAATCGCTAAACTTATTTTCAATAATAAGGTTGTAGGTCATTTCAATGGAAAAATGGAGTTTGGAGCAAGAGCTCTTGGAAATAGATCTATTTTAGCAAATCCGTGCAATCCTAATATTAAAGATATTATTAATAGCAAAATAAAAAGGCGTGAAAGCTTTAGGCCTTTTGCTCCAGCTATTCTATATGAAAGAAAAAATGAATGGTTTGAGAATAATAATTTTAATGAGTATATGTCATCTGTTGAAAAAATCATAAGAGTTAAAAGAAAAATTATTCCAGGAGTTACTCACATAGATGGAACAGGAAGAGTTCAAACAGTTACAGAAGAAATGAATAGTGACTTTTACCTGCTAATTGAAAAGTTTTATGAAATTTCAAAAGTTCCGATAATTCTAAATACTTCTTTTAATGAAAATGAACCAATTGTAATGAATCCAAGTGAAGCTATAAACTGTTTTTTAAGGACAGATATGGATGTGTTGGTTTTAAATAATTATATAATAAAAAGAAAATGATAGGCTTTGAAACTATTGGAAATGCTACAATCACAGTCTTTGATGATGTACCAATTTTGAGTACAGATCCTTGGATTAAGGGAAAACCTTATTTTGGAAGTTGGTCTCATGCTTATAATATTCCCAAAGAACAATTAGATAATATTTATAAATCTAAATATATTTGGCTTTCGCATGGACATCCAGATCATATAGATCCAGATTCTTTAGATCTTTTTAAAAATAAAATATTTTTAATTCCTGATCACTATGGAGATAGAATTTTTAAAGATCTATCAAAAAATTATAAATGCCAAAAAATAAAAAGTAATAGTTGGATAGACTTATCAAAAAATATTAAAATAAAATCTTTTGCAGATTGGAACCAAGACTCTTGTTTGCTTATTGAAATAGCTAAAAAAGATATAATATTTAATTTAAATGATGGATCAGCTTTAGGTTGGTCAAGAGAAATAAAGAAAATAATTTCAAATTACAAAAATAGATTTTTAATGAAATTAATTAGCTGGGGTGATGCTGATATGATTAACTTTTATAATCATCATAATGAGTTTGTATTACCTTTGGCATCAGAAAAAAAACCTTGTGGTGAATCATATGCTTATTACATGAAAAAATGGAATTGTAATTTTGCTATACCTTTTTCTTGCTTCCATAAATATTCTAGATCAGACAGCATATCTATGAACAAATTTATTACACCACTAAAAGAGCATTATAATAATTTTAATAACATGAATGGTGAATTGTTACCAGCTTTTATAAAATGGGAAACTAGCAAAAGCGATTACCTAAAGATAGACCCTGAGAAATTATCAAATGATCCAGAAAAATTTGAGAATTTTGGGGATAATTGGATCGATGAACTGGACTTCAATGATCAAGAAATTATAAAAGAATATTTTCTAAGATTTGGTCATTTAAAAAAAAACTTTGGATTTATAAATTTTAGGGTAGGTAATAAAGATTTTACTATCAAATTATCAAATAGAAAGGAAGGTATCGAATTTAATACACCAAGAAATTCATTAATTTTTTCAATAAAAAATAATATTTTTGATGATATTCTAATTGGCAATTTTATGAAGACTAAATTGATTAATGTGCCAAGTTTATATCCTAATTTTACACCCTATGTCACTAAATATGGAGATAATGGACAAGCAAGATCAGAAGATGAACTAAAAAAATATTTTGATTATTACAAACTTATTTCTACAAATTTTTGGTTAGATTATTTAAAAATAAAATCTGAAAACATAATAAGACCTAAAATTGAAAAATACAGAAATATTTATCATTTAGCAAGAAATATAAAAAGAAAATTTAATTAAAAATTGTAAAGAAAAAAATTTTTATATAATTTATTTTTTTTATCAGGTTTAATTTAAAAAATGTAATTTCGTTTAAAATTTTTTTAACTTCTTTAAAATTTGATAAATTATATTCAGCAACTAAAATATTATATAAGCACCAGTTTGGAATTTTTTTTGATTTTTCGACATACTTATTTAAAAATAAATAGGTATTTTTTATTTTTAGCTTGTCATCTAAAATATTTTCATTATCTATATTTATAGTTGAAAGTGATTTATCTACTTTATAAAAACTTTTTGTTATTTGTGATAATCTAATCCAAGCATCAAAATCTTCCCAGGCGATATATTTTCTGTCTGTATCAAAAAAACCGATTTTTTCAAAAATATCTTTTTTTACTGTCACAGATGATGTGGCAAAAGGTTGTCCGTGTTCAATAAAATTATTAAAAACTGGGTTAGTTAAAGACTTATTTTTTATATTTCTTTTACTAATTAATCTTTTAGGAGAAGAAACATAGTGGTCATGATAGATAAATGAATATCCTTGTTGTGCTGCTAAATTAACAAATTTTAATTTATCTTTATCCCACCAATCATCTGAATCTAAAAAACATAAGTATTCGCCAAAAGATTTTTCTATTCCAAAATTTCTAGATTTTGCAATAATACCTTTATTATCTATTTCATAAAAAGAAATCTTTTTATTATTGTAAGACTTTACTAATTCCTTGGTATTATCTGAAGATTTATTATCAATTATAATAAGCTCCCAATTTTGATAGGTTTGATTAATTACAGAATTAATAGCAACTTTTATTTTTTTAAACCTATTAAATGTTGGAATAATTACAGAAAAAAAAATGTCTTTATTCATTTTTTTTTAAAAAATAATCTTCAATAGAATTAAATGCTTTATCATCAATAAAAACATCATAAGAAGGTTTGCCCATAATCAACTTATCATACTTAATACCCCATTTTTTTAATTGTTTTTGGGTAAATAAGTAGCCTTTTTTTTTAGCAATACTTACATTTTCCTTTGACCTCCCCATAAATCTAGAAGTAAAGATTTTAATAAAATATCCTTTTTCATAATAATTATTAATTTGTATAATATTTTTTTTTATTGGCTTCGAGTTTCTATAATAATTTTTTTTTGTTTTACAAATAACTCCATCTATATCAAAACATAATATTTTTTTTTTATTTACCATATTTTGTTCTTTTTGATTTAGAATATATTAAATTTTTTATGGGTGTATAAAATCTATCTCCAGGTTTTATTTCATTAATAATATTTTTCTTTTTTTCATTAAGAACTTTTTCTATAATTATGTAACTATTTCCAGAAGAACAAACGACTATCCATTTTTTATCGTTTCTAACAATTAAACCTGTCATATATTTATGTGGGATTGTCTCTCCACCATGAAGTTGAACTGATTTAATATTTACAACTTTATTATTTATTTTAGTTTTAGCACCGATAAATGGATCATCAAAAGCGTTAATGAACTTTTCTAACTCAAAAGGCGGCAAGGTCCAATCAATCCAAGAGTCTTTTTTTGAGTCAAGTCTTGGATAGTAAGTTGATAAATAGTCAGGTTGAGACAACATATCAAATTTATGTTGTTTTTTAATTTTACTTATAAATTCTTCATAAAATAATTCTAAATCAAAAAGGTATTTTTTTTTAAGTTCACTTGGAACTTTATCACTTCTTTTAAATAAGTTTTTTTTGTGGAAAATTATGTCACCCTCATCTATCTTTTCTGAAACCAAATGCACTAAAAGATTATTTATTCTATCATTTTTCATTATTCTCCACGAAAATGATCCACCACCTGCATCAAGCGGCAGTCTACTTCCATGAAAATTTAACAATTTACCATTAAGTCTTTCTATAATTTTTTTTGAGAAAATCCATCTTGCTCCAAACGAGATAAATAAAGTATTTGTGATATTATAATTTTGTTCAATATATTTTAAAAAATTATTATCTATTTTATTAAAAACTTTAAAATCAAATTTTTTATTTAATTTTTTTTTAAATGATTTAGATGTAATTATCTCAGATTTAATTTTTAATTTATTATTAATATTAACTAATTCTTCAAAAATTTCAGAATATCCTAAAAAAACAATATTTTTTAAATTCTTAAACTGGTAAAAATTTTTTTTCTTCATTTTATAATATTTATTTTAACCAAGGAATAGGTATTAAATTTATCAACTTATCTAATTCATTTTTATCTCTCAAATTATCCATACATTTCCAAAAGTCATAATGTTTAAATGACATTAAATTTTTTGTTTTTGCAGCTTTTTCAATAGGCTCTCTTTCAAATACTATTTTTGAATCATAAATATATTTCTCAATTTTTTTATTAATAATGAAGTATCCACCATTTATCCAGCCTTTTTGAAGTTGTGGTTTTTCTTGGAATTTTAAAACCTTACTTCCTCTTATAATCAATTCTCCAAATCTTGCAGGTGGTCTAACAGCAGTTATAGATATAAGTTTTTTGTGTTTGAGATGAAACTTTTTAAGTTTATATAAATTTATATTTCCAACACCATCTCCATAAGTAAGAAAAAAATTTTCATTTTTATTATCAAATTTATTAAGAATTTTTTTTACTCTTCCTCCTGTCATTGTGTTCAAACCAGTATCATACAAATTTAATTGAATTGAGTTTAGATTTTTATTTTTTCTTACAGTTTTTCCATTAATACACAGCGAATACTTTTTAAAATTTTTTTTATTAAAGTATTTTTTAATTACTTTTGACTTATACCCAAGTGCAATATGAAAATCTTTATAGCCATATCTAATAAAGGTATCCATTACATGTTCTAAAATCGTTTTTTTTCCAATTCTAATCATTGGTTTGGGTATATCTTTTGTGATGCTGCTTATTCTTGATCCATAACCTCCAGCTAGAATTATTACTTTCATCATATTTTTTTCCAAATAATTTTTTTAAAATAATTTGTTTTCAATCTTTCTACTTCATTATCATTATGAATATTATCAATTAGATTAACAATGATTCCTTCTACTTTTCCAATATTTTTAATTCCAAACCAGATATTTCTATTTATTCTTAAAAGCTTTTTTTTTCTTTCTGTTAATTTAATTGTGATGATTTTGTTATTTTTTATTAATTTTATAACAACATTTCCTTTAAGAAGCATTAAATTACAGGTATTTTTTTTATGTTTTCTCCATGCTTTTATTTTTCCTGGTAAAATTGTTGAAAAATAAATTTCACCAAATTTTTTAAAAAACTTATCTTTCCTATTTATCATTTTTATAACTTGACCCCTTTTATCTTTAAAAACTTTAATTTTTTTTAACATAGAACTTTTTTGATTATACCATTAGCAATACTTAATGATATTTCTGATTGAGTTTCGTGTGTCATCGATGCAATATGAGGCGTAAAAATAATATTTTTATTTTTTAACCATGAGTGCTTTTTAAATCTGAGGTCTTTTGCTTGATGATAGTTTGGTTCTGGATTAATGAGATCTGTGCAAAGGGTAAATTTTTTTTTGATTTTTTTATAAAATTCAGGGTGAAATATCTCAGCTCTTGATGTGTTTATCAAAATAACTCCATCTTTCATTTTCTTCATCTTTTTATTATTTATTAAATATTTAGTTTTATTGTTTAATGGAATGTGAAAAGTGACAACATCTGATTTTTTTATTAAATTATCAAAGCCAAAAGTATTTTTTATTTTTGGATCATATATTGAAACTTTTGCTCCTAAATATTTAAATCGTTTAGCAACTAGTTTGCCAATATTACCATACCCAACTACACCTATTTTAATATTTGATAAATTTCGGCCAACTAGTAAATTTCTTCTAAAGTCTAGTTTTGATATCATTTCAAGCGATTTTGAGAATTTTTTAATTGAAATTAAAACGAGCATAATTGTAAATTCTGCTACAGAAAATTTACTTGGCGAAGGTGTATTTACTAACTTTATATTTTTATTTTTTAAATATTTAATATCTATGTTATCTAGTCCTGTCCCAGCTCTAGCAACCAATTCTAATTTATATGCATTATTAATCAATCCTTTGTCAACTTGAATTGTACTTTTTAAGATAATTATATGATAATTTTTAATTATTTTTAAAAGTTCTTTTCTTTTTATTTTCAATTCTGAATGAATAATAAATTTTTTTTTCAATACATTTAAACCACTCTCATGAATTTTATCTAAAATTAATATTTTTTTTTTATTTTCTTTCATTTATTAAACTTTTTAAAATAATCATTAATTTGATCTCTGGAAAAATCTATAATTCTATTTTTATTATTATAATAATTCAAATACCACTCAGCAGTTTTTTTAATCGTATCATTAAAAGAAAGTTTGGTTTTCCAGTTCAATTGTTTTTTTGCCTTATTACTATTAAGATGAAGAAGCTTAGACTCAAAATATTTTTTTTTAAATGGTTTAATTTTATAATTTTTTTTAATTTTAAAAACTTCGTAAAATGAATTTACTATATCTAATACATTAGAATTTTTTTTCCAGTTTGGTCCAAAATTCCAAGCACCTTCAAATTTATTATTATTTTGAAATAATTTTTTAGCCAATATCATATAACCCATGATTGGTTCGAAAACGTGTTGCCAAGGTCTTGTAGATTTAGGATTTCTTATAATTAAATTTTTATTTGATATTATTGACCTATATATATCTGGTACAATTCTATCAAGAGACCAATCTGCTCCACCAATAACATTACCAGCTCTTGCTGTTGCACATCTTAATTTATTATTAAATTTAAAAAAAGAGTTTTGATATGAAGAAAATATAATTTCTATTGCTGCCTTTGACGAACTGTAAGGATCTTTTCCTCCTAGAATATCAGTTTCAATATAACCTTTTTTTACTTCAATATTCTTGTAACATTTGTCTGATGTAATAAAAACTAATGACTTAACACTTTTATTTTTTCTAACAGCTTCAATCAAATTAATTCCACCCATAACATTAGTCTCATATGTTTCTTTGGGTCTAGAATATGATTGTTTTACTAAAGATTGTGCTGCCAAATGGAAAACTATTTGAGGTTTAAATTTTTTTATTATCTGTTGAATTTTTTTTTCATCTTTTAAATCGCCTCTAAAATCAATTATTTTTTTTTTTAAATTAAACAAATTAATATTTGAAACCTGTTTATCCTTTTTTAAGCTAAAACCAGCAACTTTTGCACCATGTTCAACCAAAATTAGGGTCAACCAAGAACCTTTGAAACCTGTATGTCCTGTAACTAATACCCTCTTGTTTTTGTAAAAATTCTTTAAACTCATTTTATTTTTTTTTGTATAAACTCACCGATGGCATTATTTTAATCTTTGCTTTCATTTTGTTTTTTTTAACTTTTTTATTTAAATATATTTCAATTAAATTTTGCAGGATAGGTATGCCAGCACTGATGCTAACTGATACACTGCCACTCATTCTTGGATTGATCTCAATTATTTTAGGTTTATTAAATTGATCAAACATGAAATCACAATCATAAAGCCAATGCAAATTTAATAAATTTGCAATTTTTTTTCCTAATTTTTGTAATCTCCAGTCATTATAAATAATATGTCCATCATTAGGCATTGATGGATTTATTCGTCTTCTTGTAACTCCAGATATAAGATTACCTTTGAAACATAACATGTCAAAGTCTAATGTTGGGTTTTGAAGTCTTTCCATTACTATTATAGGATAAAAAGTTATATCAAATTTTTTAAAATTTTTAAGAAACTCACTTATTCCAATTTCAATTTCTCTACCATTATTTCTTGTTACTATTTTTTTTAAACTTTTTCTTATAATAAATACATTTCTTCCTCCTCTCGAAATAGATGGTTTTATTACAGCTGATCTATTTTTTTTTATTAAATATTTAATATAAAAAATAAGCTGCTTCTTTGTATTTGCTACATAATACTCTGGTATATCAAAATTATTTTTTTTTAAAAATTCGTAAGTCCTTTGCTTATTAGATAGTATTTTTAAAATTTTATAATCTACGCATGCAATTTTTGTAATTGCATTTTCTATAGTTTTTCTATTTTTTGATAAATTTAAAGCATCTTCATCAGATCCAGGTAAAACAATATTTATATTATTTTTTTTTGTTATATTTTTTATTTCGGAAATAAATTTTTTAGATCTTCCTTTTGATACTTTGTAAAAATAGTCAGAAAAATATTTACTTGGAGCATTACTATTGCTATCAACTGCATAATTAATTATTTTAAATTTTTTAATTTTTTTTGATAACCTTAAAAATTCTGGACCAAGTCCACCACCAGAAGAGGTTAAAAGAATTTTAATATTCATTGATTTTTTATTGGATCATTTATTTGATAAGAAAACTTAGATTTTTTTCCCAAAATTTTTTTGAAATATTTCGATTTCATTTTTAATTTATTTGAATTGGTTCTCTTTAGTGCAATATTTTTTTCATTCAATATTTCTCCTTTTTTTATATTTTTATTAGCAAGTATAAAACGATGATTCTTGTTTCTTTTTAGAACTTCTTTATTAATTGGTTTTAATTGAATTGTACCTAAAATATTTTCTATCCTTCTTATATTTTTTACCATTATTTTAAATTCTTTGGGTTCCATAGAAAGATTATTATCTGCATATTTTAATTTTTTACTAATTGTGAAATGTTTTTCTATTACTTTTGCACCTTTTGATACCGAAACATAAGATGAAATTCTATCTAATGTGTGATCAGAAAAGCCAGTGATAATTTTATACTTTTTTTTATAATAACTAATTGTATTAAGATTTAATTGCATATCATTAGCCGGATACAAAGATGTACATTTTAATAAACAAATTTTTCTATTTTTATTTTTTACACATATCTTTAGTGCATCATCTAATTCTTTTTCATAGGACATTCCAGATGAAAGAATTAACGGTAGATTAAGTTTACATGCTTTTTCAATTAGAAATAAATTAGTAAGTAGTCCTGATGATATTTTAATTGCTGGCATTTTTAGTTTTTTAACTAAATTAAGACTTTTTAAATCACCAGGTGTTGCAAAAAGAATAATTTTTTTATTTTTGCAATAATTATTTATAAAAATAAGATCTTTGTAGCTTAAAGCAAATTTTGAAAAAACTTCATAAGACTCCGTTTCAGCTGAATAACTATCCATTGCGTCAATAATTTGTAATTTAACAGCATCAGCTCCTGCTCTAATGGCAGATTTAATCATTTGAAGACACAAATTTCTATTTCCTAAATGATTAATTCCTATCTCTGCAATTATAAAAGTAGGAAATTTATCACCAATAAACTTATTTCCAATCTTTATTTTATTTTCAAATTCGTAAATCATTAAATTTTTCTATAAATTTTCTAACTCTAAACACTCCTTTACCATCAATACTAATTTTTTGAGTTGGGGTTATTTTACTTTTTTTTAGGTTTTTAAATAAAAAATATTCTAATCTTTTAATTGATACTTTTTGATTAACTTGAATATAATTGTTTTTATTTAAAACTTTTGAATTTATTTTTTGATTTTGGTTTTGAATAAAACCAATTATAGGTTTTTTAAAATAAAGCACTTCCCATAAAATACTTCCAAGACTTGAAATTACTAAATCTGATTTTTTAATTAAATTTATTAAATTATCAGCATTGTACGTAATATTAATATTATTAAAGCATGAAAACTTTTTAATAATTTTTTTATAATTAAAATTATTTTGTCCAACAACTACATTGAAATCAAAATTTTGAAATTTATTATTCATGACTATATTTAATATTTTTGATGTATAATTTTTACTATCTGCACCTCCCATGAATATTAAAATTTTTCTTATTTTTTTTGAAAGATTGGGGACTTTATTGTTTGAATAATTTTTATTTAAAATACAATATTTTGGACCTAATAAAAATTTTTGTTTAAATATTTTTTTATTTTTAACAATTTTTGAGTTTAAGTTTTGATTTAAAATAACATCTGCATAATTTTTTCTATTTAGATCATCAATTACAAACATTAAATCAGTATATTTATATAACGTTTTTTGCCAATTTATTCCAAGTTTATAAGAGTCTAGTATTATCACATTGATATTAATTTTTTTTGATTTTATTTTGTTTATAGTAAATTTTGCATCTTGATATTGGTCAGAGTTATTTTTAATTTTAATTAAGTTAATATTTTTTTTTTTAACTTTATTTACTAATAATCCATTAAGATTTTTTGAAATAAAATAAATTTTATGATTATTTTTTAAAGTTTCAGCTAAGTTTAAACATCTATAAAAATGCCCATTCCCAACTTTTTTTGAAGCATCCACCCTGAATACAACATTCATCTTTTTCTTCCCAGAACGAATGCTTCTGCATAATTATATCCTGAAGAAACTCCTCTAAACTGAGATAAAGACTTTATTGATCTAATAGATCTTGGGTGAGGATACTTTCGCATTTCTTTTTTGTAAAATTTTATTGCTTTTATTTTTTTTATCATTTCTTTACTAATATTTTCATACCAATTTGGTGCAAATATTTTTTTATTGTCGCTAATTTGCCATTCAGTGCTAGATAAAATTTCAAAAAATAAAATTAATTCAACCGAATTATTTATATTAGGCCTACAAGCAGTTGTTACAGCTTTTGAAACAATTCTATGATCTATATTTAAATCATTAAAATGATGAGTGAATATAATTTTTGGGTTAAATTTTTTTATATATTTTTCAAGAGTTTTTACAATTGAGATAAGTGGAACTTTATCTAACTTATTATCTGCGTAGTCACAAAAAATTACTTTTTTTACTCCAAGTAACTTAGATGCTTTTAGAGCTGCATTTTTTCTTTGTTCAACAAGTCTTATTATATCTTTTGATTTTCTGGAACTTTCTCCGTCTGAAATGAATAATGTATGAACTATATGCCCTTTTTTTGCATATTTTAAAATCGTTCCACCACAGCCCAAAACCTCATCATCAGGATGAGCTGCGATAACTAATATTTTTTTTTTCATAAAATTAGTTACTATTTATTTTTTTTCCATTTTCAAATTCATTAATCATTTTAAAAACTCTATTTAAATAAAACTCATATTTTTTTAAAATTTTATCAGTATGAGATATAGAGACATATACTCTATTTGATGCTAAAAATTTATACATTAACATTTGTTCTTTAATAAAATTTTTATAAAATTCATTATTTGATGAAATAAAATTAAAACCAATAAGCGATGGAATTCCAAAAAATTTAATTTTTAAATTATATTTTTTTGATAGTTTTTTCCAAATATTCTTAATTTTGCCTGATTGTTTTAAAACTATTTTCCATGATTTAATTCGTTTCATTTCCTTTATAGTTGCTAGTCCAGCAGTTGGTCCTATCCTCTCAGTCCAAAATGTGCTACTAATAAAACTATTATTTGCACTTTCCATAATTTTTTTCTTTCCAATAATGGCATTTATAGCATATCCATTTCCTAAAGTTTTACCAAAAATCGCTATATCTGGATTGACATTGAATTTTTTATGAATTCCTCCTAAATTTTCTCTAAAGCCTGTAGTACATTCATCAAAAATTAAAACTATTTTTTTTTCATTACATAATTTTCTAATTTCTTTAAGAAAATTTTTTTTTGGCAACTCATCTCTTACTACTTCCATCTTTATTATGCCAATTTTATATTTTTTAATTATTTTTTTTAAAGATTTAATATCATTATATTTAAAAGAAAAGATTGTGTTTTTAAGATTTTTAGGAACTCCATTAGGTTCTAGATTATTTATAATATGGTTATTTAAGTTGCTGATATTATTTAAGTTAGCCGCTAAATACCAATCATGCCAACCATGATAGCCGCAAACTGCTACCTTATCGTTACCAGTAAAAGATCTGGCTATTCTAATAGCGACAGCGTTAGCTTCTCCTCCAGATCGGGTAAATCTTACTTTATCTGACCATTTATGTAATTTTAGAAGTTTATCAGCAAGATAAACTTCTTCCGCACAATTTAGTGTTGATAAATTGCTTTGATTAATTTTTCTTTTTACAAAATTATCAATGTTCATATTGGAGTAACCAAGAGTATTTGTTCCTACTCCCATTAAAAAAAGATCAGTATATTTGTTTCCATCTAAGTCCCATACATTGCAACCTTTTGCTTTTTGAAAATGACTAGGCCACTTATTTTTTAATATTCTATCAGGATTTTTTGATATAAGCATATTACCACCTTGAATAAGTTTTTTTGATTTTTTCCATAAATTATCAGTGATTTTTTTTGATATTTTATTTTTCATAAAAATTTTATTACTATTTATTAAAGTAGAATTTTTTTTTAAATATTTAATAATATCAGCCAATTTATAATCATGTCTTGGGTGAAAATATTTTATTATCCTTGATATAATTTTAAAATCTTCTTTTTCGTCTAATGTTAACCTAGCAAAATTAAACAAATTAGTATGATTAAATAAATTAAACTTCTTAATATTATTTTTATATCTGACAAAAGACGTGACATGCTCTTTATCATAAAGTGTTTTCGCCAACTTTTTTATTTTTTTCAAACATTTGTAAGTTAATATTTCAAAGTCCATGCCATCTGGAAATGTAGGAGGTAACGTATTTGAGAGATAATCATAATTTTTACTATCAAATTTAAATATTCCTTTTTCAATAATTCTATAATCAAGTAGTGGGCAATCTGATGTTACTCTAATAATATTAATTGGACTATATTTTTTTGCACATTTATAAAATCTATCTAGAACATTATCTTCACTTCCTCTGAAGTATTTAATTTTATTTTTTTTTAATAATTTAACTAATCGATCATCATTTTTATTTTTTGTACATGCGACGATAATTTGATCAATTTTTTT
>MDSV01088347.1_pt1 | contig 13661 bp, 10 predicted proteins | sample 810851 | NCBI WGS metagenome assembly MDSV01 (sample SAMN05326640, study PRJNA326480) | marine metagenome | isolation source: seawater | place: Atlantic Ocean: North East | collected 2012 | reverse complement strand
TAAGCAGAAGTTTTTTCGCATCGAATTCCACCAGTGCAGTAAAGAAGGATTTTTTCATCTTTATGTCCCTTGAGATCCTTTAATACTTCTGGCAGTTCTTCTCTGAAAGTTTCTGATTGTGGGCATACCGCTCCCTTGAAATGTCCAATCTCGCTTTCATAGTGATTCCTCACGTCAACTACAACAGCACCCTCATTCATTGCTTCATTCCAAGCTCTAGCATCTAAGTGAGTACCCACATTTGAAATATCATACTCTCCATACTCAAGACCGTCAGCAACGATTTGGTTTTTTGTTTTAAGCATAAGCTTGAAGAATGACTTGCCATCATCTTCTATGGCAATCTTCTGGCGCATGTCCTTAAACTCTTCACGAGCGTTCAGCACTTCTATGAACTTCTCCCAGTTGTACTCTGGAACAGAAATCTGTGCATTTATACCTTCGTTTGCTATATACACTCTCCCAAATACTCCAAGCACAGACCACTCTTCATATAGAGAATCTCTCATAAATTTAGGTTCAGGAATGTCTACGTATCTGTAAAATGAAGTTGTTCTTCTTTCAAAGTCTTCTGCATGAAGAGCAGCTATAGCATCCTCTCTACCTAAACGGTTTATTAAATTTTTCTTACCAGCGTTAGGATCCATTACAAGTGAATTTAACACTTCAAAGGTAAGGTCTTTCGAAAGGTGGAATTACAAGAAAGAGTTTTTACTTGCCTATACAGAAATGTGAGAATATATGCCCTAAAATATCTTCCGTATGTACAGCTCCAGTTATTGAGCCTAGGTGGCGTAAAGTGGCTCTTATGTCTATGGCTACAAGGTCAGAGGGTATGTCTCTGACTAATCCATTTTTCACTGCTTCAAGACTGTCTTTTGAGTTGACTAAAGCTTCAAAGTGTCTAGTGTTAGTTACTACTAAAGACCCTGCGCTTTCCTTTATTCTATTAAAAGAAACTATTAGGTTTTTTATCTCATCAATTCCTTCAATTTCTGCGGCTGAAATGTTTACGATTGATGAAGCGCCTTTTACAGGATAATTAGGTGACGGCTTTAAATCGCACTTATTCCAAACCGCTACAATGTTTACATCAGAGTCTAAATTCAGTTCTAAGATTTGTTGTTCTGCAGACTCAACTGTTTCAGTAGATGCATCCAGCATGTAAAGAACTGAATGTGCAGATGCAGCTTTCTCAATTGCTCTCTTTATTCCCTCTGACTCGATTACGTCTGATGTTTCACGAATACCAGCTGTATCGATAAACCTGAAAAGTGTTCTTTGAATAACGCAAGTGTCTTCAATGACGTCTCTTGTGGTTCCTGCAATGTCAGATACTATTGCTCGATCTTCTCCTAAAAGTGCGTTTAATAGAGTCGACTTTCCAGCATTTGGTGCCCCAAGAATAGCAATAGGTACACCATATTTTATTGCATTTCCAGATCTAAATGAGTCTGCTAGTGAAGTAACTCTTTCAAGTAGTCTGTCTATTAATTCTAAAAATTTAGTCCTATCAGCAAATTCAACGTCTTCCTCAGAAAAATCAAGTTCCAATTCCAAAAGCCCTGCAAATTCAATAAGAGATTCTCTCAGTTCGCCAATTTCTCTAGAAAAATTACCTCTTAGTTGTTCAACAGCTAGTCTATGTGCTCCAGAATATTCAGCTGAAATAAGATCGGCAACAGCTTCAGCTTGGGTTAGATCAAGCTTGCCGTTAAGAAAGGCGCGTTGTGTAAATTCTCCTGGACCAGCAAGTCTAGCCCCAGAAAGAATTAAAATCCTTATTACTTCTTCTTGGATAAAGGTGGATCCGTGAATATTAAATTCAACAGTATCTTCACCTGTGTAGGATCCGGGACCACATAAAACAAGAGCCAGTCCTTCGTCTATAATGTTGTCCCCATCGATTATTCTTCCAAAAATCACTCTTCTATTGTGGTCGCGAGTAAGATTTTTAGAGAAAATTGCCGAAGAAATGTCCAATGCTTTTGGTCCGCTTACTCTTACTACGGCAATGCCACCAGCTCCTTGTGCTGTGGATATCGCGCAAATCGTAGAGCCGTCAAGGGCTTGGGGCATTGAATTTTTCACAATGCAAATTTGAGAAAAGTAGAGGTAAGATGGAGTCGGTTTGGCCTAAATTTGCCGGGCAATTAAAAAGTGCAACAGATAACAACTATTCATGAGTGTTTTAGTAAACAAAGATTCTAAGATTATTGTTCAAGGTTTTACAGGTAGCGAGGGTACATTCCACGCAGGCCAAATGATTGAATACGGATCAAATGTTGTAGGAGGAGTAACTCCAGGAAAGGGCGGTTCTATTCACCTTGATAGACCAGTGTTTAACACTGTACAAGATGCGGTAAAGGAAACGGGAGCTGATGTTAGTATTCTATTTGTACCACCAGTATTCGCTGCAGACGCAATCTTGGAAGCTGCAGACTCAGGTATCAAGGTGATCATTTGTATCACGGAAGGTATTCCAGTTGCCGATATGGTTGGTGTGAAAGCATACATCGACCAGAGAAATTGTACTTTGATTGGCCCTAACTGTCCAGGAGTTATGACAGCAGGAGAAGCGAAGGTGGGTATCATGCCGGGCTTTATTTTTGAGAAAGGTCGCGTTGGTATCGTAAGTAAGTCGGGTACTCTTACGTACGAGGCGGTTGATCAGTGTACTAAAGCCGGTTTAGGCCAAACAACTGCTATCGGTATAGGTGGTGATCCAATTATTGGAACAACTACACTTGAAGCTGTTAAGCTCCTAATGGCTGATGAAGAGACTGAAGGAATCGTTATGATTGGTGAGATCGGGGGAGACCTTGAAATCAATGCTGCTCGTTGGATTAAGGATAACGCTACAAAGCCAGTTGTTGGCTTTATCGCAGGTGTAACGGCACCAAAAGGAAGAACAATGGGGCACGCTGGTGCCATTGTAAGCGGTGAAGATGAAACTGCTGAAGCAAAGAAGAGAGTGATGGATGAGTGTGGCATCCACGTTGTAGATAGTCCAGCAGACATTGGCTCTAAGATGAAGGAGCTACTAGGATAAAAATCTAGAATAAGTTTAGCTTAAGCGAAATCCCTAAACACAGGGTGTTCAACTTCGTTTTTCCACATCCCGTTAGTGATGTCTGGAATATTGATCCTTTGATTTCCTTCCTTAACAGATTTATCTGTTAAGGCACCTACTATACTCCAAAGTGCACCATCATAGACATTTAAGTCTAGTGATACGCCATGGTTTAGAGCTCGAATAAGTCTGTACATCATCACGAAGTCCATTCCGCCGTGGCCTTGCTCATTATTTGAGATTTGCTCTTTGAGTTTACTCCACATTGGGTGAGCGTATTTCTCGAAATGTTCTTTGTAACCCGCTTCATCTTGCCATGCATGCCATCCACTAGATTTAGGGTCGTCGATAAATAGTCTTGATGGGTATCCGTAGTGTACTGCACCAGTTCCACAGAGTTTGTTTAGCCTATTGTAAGGTCTTCCTGTATGAACGTCGAATTGAAGCATTATACTTTTGCCTTTTTTAGTTTTAATTAATGTGGTGTTTACGTCACCACAAACCACTTTATTGGCAACTGCATTCATTACAGGATCATCAGATTCTCTCAATGCCTTGCTGAGAGCCGCTTCGTTAGAACTCATAGAAACAAGGTGGCTTAAATTATCACCTCTAAGGATGTTCATATACATACACACAGGCCCCAGACCGTGAGTGGTGTAGAAGTTACCATCTCTTTCAAGGTGATGGTTTAATCTCCAACGTTGATGGTAATAGTCAGTGTCAAGCATTAACGCTCTTAGATCATGGATGTATGCACATTCAGCATGAGTTAAAGTGCCAAAAACTCCTTCTTTTACCATGTTTAGAACAAACAATTCTTCACCGTTGTAACAACAGTTTTCAAGCATTATACAATGCCTTTTAGTTTGTTCTGCTGTCTTGATTAATTCTATGCTGTCTTGTGCTATATAAGACATCGGAACCTCTGTCGCTACGTGTATTTTTTGCTCCATTGCATATTTTGCCATTGTAGCATGCCATCTCCAAGGAGAAGCAACAAGAAGGAGGTCTGCTAAATCAATATTGCACATTTCCTTCCAAGCCATTTCATCTTCACTACCATCAAAAACTCTCGGCTCTGTGGTTTGGAATTTAGAAATGATAGATTTTGCTCTTTCAATGTACTTGGGTTGTACATCACATATTGCAACGATTTCACAGTGATTATTTATAACTAGCCAGTTAAGAATTTGAATTAATGTCGTCCCTCTATTTCCTAGCCCCACAACTGCCACTCTAACCTTAGGGATGGGTATGTCTGCATAGTTGAACATAGAACCGTCAATGTTTGAGTTGATGATTATTTCTTCAACATCAGCAGGTCTAGAATTGCCTGTGTTTGCAAATAATGATCCTGAGAACATGCTACCTCCAAAGAGTGCGCTGAGTCTTAAAAAATCCTTTCTACGCATAATTATTGCTATGGTTTTGTTTGGTATACTCCAGGCTTTCTAGGAGCTAGGATACAAGATATGAGTTTTCTGTAATCTTCTTTATTCCTGACAAAGTCTAAATTAGATGTGTCAACATGTATCACTCTTGAGCCTCGATGATATTGATAGTGAGCTTCATATCCAGCTTCAACTTTTTCTAAATATCCGTCTGGTAAATCCTGCTCATAATGCCTTCCCCTTTCAACTATCTGTTTTTTTACTCTATCTATACCTGGGTCTAGTATGGCGACAACTTCAGGTTTAGGCACTTGTGCCTCCATTAGCCTAAACATCGTCCTAAAAAGAACATATTCCTCTCGAGGGAGGTTTACCTTTGCAAAAATCAAGGATTTGGCAAAACTGTAATCTGCTACCACTTTTTGTCTGAATAAATTCCTACTGCCAAGGGCTTCTCTTAGTTGTTTAAATCTATCAGCAACAAATGCAAGTTCAACCGAGAATGCATGGCTTGCAGGATCCTTGTAAAACCTTTCTAGAAACGGATTTTCCTCAAATCTTTCAAGGATCAATTCAGATCCCAAATGATTTCCTAGCATTTTACATAAAGTAGTTTTGCCTGCGCCAATATTTCCTTCAATTGCTATGTATGCGTAGCCATCCATTGTTTAACTTTAGGGGTTAAAGGACAATTTGCAAGTAGCTCGCTCACATTTCCTTCTGTATTGGGAATTTGCAGATTAGGGTCTAGATCATTTAAAGGTTCTAGTACAAACCTTCTAGAACTAATTCTTGGATGGGGAACTTGAAGCTTTTTTGAATTTATAACCTCATTTTCAGAGCAAAGAATATCTAAATCTAGTGTCCTGCTAGAATAGTCTTCTTCTTCATTCCTATCTCTACCAAAATAGATTTCAATTTTCAACAAAACCTCCAGAAGTGATAACAATTCCAGATCTGTTTCAATACAAACAACACAATTTAAAAACGATGGAGTGCACTCAGGCATGCCCCAAGCCTCAGTCTCATATATGTTAGATTGTGTTAAGGATTTAATTCTCCTAATTTCTGCCAGTTCACTCTCAAGAGCTGTAATAGCTGAGTTAATAGTGCCTTCTCTATTGCCTAAATTCGATCCAAATCCAATATACACATTTCGCATCCTCATCGATCAGCAAGATAAGTCTATATATTAGCATTTATGGAATTTTTAAAGAACATCTTGAGCTCAGCTATCGGTTCAGTAATAGGCTTATTAGTAGCCGGTACAATTTTAATTTTCATCTTCGTTGCAGTCCTTGTAGGAGGAATTATTGGCGCAATTTCAAGTGCAGAAACACTTGATGTAAATGTAAACGAAGAGGAGGCAAACGTCCTTGTGATGGACCTCAGTTCTGCAATAGTTGAAAGAGGTGGCGCAGAGCCAGTGAAATTCGATTTATTTTCCATGGATGCATCTGCTCAAATTGGTTTAGACCAAATCCTAGAAGGACTAGCTCGTGCAGCAGAGGATGAGAACATTGAAGGTGTCTTTTTAAACATTAACGGTGTTTCAGCAATGCCTTCAACTTTGGAAGATATTCGTGAGGGATTCGAGAAGTTCAAGGAATCAGGAAAGTGGATTATTGCTTGGTCAGAGGGTATGACTCAAACAGGTTACTATATGAATTCAGTAGCAAACGAAGTTTACCTACACCCAAATGGGTTTATCCAAATCGATGGATTGAAGTCCCAGGTTATGTTCTACCCGGGGATGTTTGAAAAGCTTGGTATGGATGTGACTGTTTTAAGAGGTCCAAATAACAAATACAAGTCTGCAGTAGAGCCATTCTTAAGAAAGAATTTCAGTGAAGCAAACAAAGAGCAGCTAGAAGCATTACTGGGCGATTTTTGGAGTATAATGAAAGATGCAATTGCAAGAAATAGAAATATCGACGCTTCAGTTATAGATCGTATTGCAAACAGCATGGAGATTAGAATTGCTGAGCATACAGTTGAATACGGTCTTGTGGATGCGCTTCTATATGAAGATGAGCTTGATGCGTTACTTGAGGAGAAAGTAGGAGAAGATGAGTTGAAAACTATTTCATTTTTAGAGTACACGATTCCAGAAATACTGTTTGGTATTGACTTCGAGGATTCAGAAGCTCTTTCAAGTTTGTTTGATGATGGTGATGACGCAGAAAATTCTGATAGCGAAGAATTAGGTGGAGAAATTGCAGTAATCTATGCAGTTGGAGCAATTGAATCAGGCGCAGGAGATCCAAATACAATTGGTTCTGAAACTATAGCTGGAGCAATTAGAGAAGCTAGACTTGCTCCAGATGTTAAAGCGGTAGTACTTAGAGTGAATTCTCCAGGAGGAAGCGCATTAGCAAGTGATGTCATCTGGAGAGAAACGATTCTTTTAAAAGAAGCTGGAAAGCACTTTGTTGTGAGCATGGGTGACCTTGCTGCTTCAGGTGGATACTACATAAGTACAGCTGCAGATAGAATTTTCTCTAACAACACTACAATTACTGGCTCTATAGGTGTGTTTGGTGTGATTCCAAATGTTGGTGGAGCATACGAAAGTATTTTAGGTGTGAGCTTTGATAAGATAACTACTCACGATCACGCTGGTCAACCAGATGGGTTGTTTGCTATGACTCCGAGTGAAATAGACGCTTACAATGAAATGATTGTAAACATTTATGAGGACTTTACTTCAAAGGTTAGCGATGGTAGAGGGTTAAGCAAAGAGAAAGTTGAAGAAGTTGCTAGAGGGAGAGTTTGGACTGGTGAAGATGCTTTGGAGCTAGGATTAGTCGATGAGATTGGTAGTCTAGAAGATGCTGTTGCTTATGCTGAAGGTTTAATTGGCGGAGAAGACGAAATCGAAAAGGTTTTTCTTCCGGAGTATAAGGATCCGTTTGAGATGCTGATTGAGGACTTAACAGGAGTTAGGTCAGGACTTGAAGCTTTTAATTTATTAGGTGCAGACGATAGGGTAATTGATGAAATCATTTTAGTAAAGAGAATGATTGAATCAGGTGATTTTATTCAAGCAAGAATGCCGTATAACCTATACATAGACTAATATTTAAATAAAAAGCTACTGATCAATTGCTAGAAAAGGATAAAAGGATAGAGCCAGATGAGTATGAGTCTTCAGAATTATTGCCAGTTCGACTGGTGATTGAGGATGTTCGTTCCGGCAATAATGTTGGGTCGTTCTTTAGAACTGGTGATGCTTTTAGGATTTCAGGGATAGAACTTTGTGGAATCACTTGTCATCCACCACATAGAGATATACTCAAGACGGCTTTAGGTTCGAGTAAGCATGTGCCATGGAGAGGTCATGAAAATGCTCAAAATGCGATAGCTACTCTTAGGTCAGAAGGCTATAATATTGCCTCTATTGAACAAACGGATGACAGCCAAATGCTTAATGAGTGGAGTCCAGAAAAGGGGGAGAAGTGGGCCTTTGTTATGGGTAACGAAGTGAGAGGTGTTAGTCCTGAAACTTTTGCTCTATCTGACATTGTACTCGAGATTCCTCAGTTAGGAGTTAAGCAAAGTATGAATGTTAGCGTATGCGCTGGTATAGTGCTGTGGAATGCTAGTGAGAAGCTTAGATAGTTTATTTTTAAAAGTATAGACCAAAGAAAAGGCCCAGCTTAAAATGGGCCTTTTTAATTATCTATAGTTCTAATTATAGACCTAACTCAATTCCGTCAAACTCAAGATCAGCTTTTGCTTTATCAGTTAGTGAGCTATCCTTTGCAATAGCAGTTTTAATGTTTGCTTTAGCGCCATCGTCATCACCTAGACGAGCACAACAGATAGCAAGAACGTAGCTTGCTATTGCTCCGTTGTCATCAGAGTTCTTTAGAGTAGTCTTCGCGCCCTTAGCATCTCCGTTAAGAAGCTTCGCAAGTGCAAGGTTTACCGAAGTAGAACCGCTCATGCTTGATACTGCAACTCCGTAGTTTCCTTCAGTGATAGCAATAAGACCTTTGTTGTAGTTAGTCTCAGTGTTTGATCCTGCTTTACTAAGAAGTTCCCCAGCCTTTTCGATGTTACCTTCTTGACGAGCGATAGCACCAAGGTTGTTAAGAACTGCCTTGTTATTAGAATCAATGCTGTGAGCTTTGTTAAATGCTTCTTTTGCTTGGTTAACGCGTCCCATTTCCATTAGACAAACACCACTGTTGTTATGTCCTCTTAGGTCGTTAGGGTGAACGTTAGCACATGCAGAGTAGATAGAGTACTTGTCATTTACATCAGTAAATAATGTAGCGCTGTAAAGTAGCTCTTCTGCAGTAAGAGTTTCAGGTACGCTCATGCAAAAATCCATAAGCTCTTCGTCAGTGTACCCTTCAACAGTATATGTAAGAGAGATAGCAGATCTACGAAGAGAAGGAAGGATTTGGTCTTCTATCTCAGAATAAGTCTTAGCAATGTTGCGAATCTCTTCCTCACGCTTGTTATTATCGGAATACATCTCAAGAACGCGGATGATAAGATCCTTGTCAGCAATATTAGAATCCATCATAAGTTGCTTGAAACCTTCCCAGTCTTCACCTTTAGCAACAAGGTTTTTGAAGTCTTCAGCAGTGTCAATGCTAGATCTTCTTAGTTCTCTTTGAAGAGATTTGAAAGCTGAGTTAGCTCTATCAGCAGCAAGATCTTCGTTAAGGCTGATTTCACCCTCTGGTGAAGCGTAAGCCTCAATAGTTACTGCTGTAAGACCAACACTGTCTGAAGATGCAACAAGTGAGAATAGCTCTTTCATAGCCACCCACTCATTAGTTCTAAGTTCTTTGTTATTAACTACTGAACTGTTATAGCCGTAGTTGATTTCATCTTTGTGAGTGTAAGTCAGAGTTCTTTTGAATTTGTCCGATGTAATGATGAATTTATCGTCATTCTGTACAAGGTTTGGCGTTGAGATAACACCTTTACAAAGCAAGTAAGGCTCAAAGTCTACTACGCTATCGCCTTTCTTTCCGCGAATACGTAGCTCTAAATGAGATACGTTTTCCATTGCGGCATCATAAGGAATAGACGCGTTGTAAGTGAAAGATTTTCCACTTTCATAACTTACTACTGTGTAGTTGCCAGCAGCTTCCTCACCTTGGAACCCTTCCATTTCGAAAGCAGCTTCTCCGCCTTCCCATACTATAACAGGAGTAGCTTCAAGAATCACTTTCTTACCAAAGTACTTGGCAGGGAAGTTTCCGTTAATAGTCACCTCTACTTTTCCTCCTTGTAGAATAAGAGTTTCAGGTGTAACAGACAGGCCTACTTCGTTTAAGGCTTTTTCCATTGAGCCTAGGCCAGCGCAGCCTGCTAAGAAGATAGCAACTGCTATTGCGAAAAATGTTGAGTTTGATTGTAGCATGCGAGTAATTAGGTTTGTGAATCGCAGATAAATTTTTTCAAAGTTAGTATAAAAGACTCGTGATATAGTGTTAAAGAATTAAGCTGTCACCACTCCCATGTTAGAAAACTTGCGTATTCTCTGAGAGATTCTTTTGTCAGCTCCTTGTTTCATTAATGAGTCGATATTCTCAATAAGTATTTGTTTTAGGGTACTATACATCTCGTCTCTGTTATTGTGTGCTCCACCGAGTGGCTCAGGAATGATTTCATCAATTAGTCCTAGTTGTTCCATATCGTCACCAGTAAGTTTAAGAGCTTCTGATGCAGTGACTTTATGGTCCCAGGACTTCCATAGAATAGATGAACATGATTCAGGTGAAATCACGCTGTACCACGTGTTTTCTAACATCATAACTTTGTCGCCTATACCAATTCCAAGTGCTCCACCTGAAGCACCTTCACCAATGATGATGCATAATACAGGAACCTTGAGTTGAACCATTTCGATAAGGTTTCTTGCGATAGCCTCACCTTGACCTCTTTCTTCTGCTTCAAGACCTGGGTAAGCTCCCGGAGTATCAATTAAACAAACGATGGGACGGTTAAACTTTTCAGCAATTTTCATGAGTCTAAGGGCTTTTCTGTAACCCTCAGGGTTTGCCATTCCAAAGTTTCTGTATTGACGTTGCTTAGTGTTAGAGCCTTTTTGTTGTCCAATGAACATAACAGGTCTTCCGTCTAACTCACCAAATCCACCTACCATAGCTTTATCGTCTTTAACAGTTCGATCACCGTGAAGTTCCATAAAGTTCCCCTCAGTAATTGCGTTGATGTAATCTAATGTATACGGTCTATCTGGGTGGCGGCTTACAAGCACTCTCTGCCAAGGCGTGAGTTTGCTGTAAATTTCCTTAGTAACCTCTTCTATTTTCGCTTCAAGCTCAACAATAGTAGTAGTCATATCAAGGTCGTTGTTGTCCTCGATGTCTTTTGCCTTATCAAGCTGCTCTTTAAGAGTCTTGATAGGCTCTTCGAATTCAAGATAATTCATTACCGCAAAGATGATAAATACTCGAGCATTTCCCTAATCGCAAGTCCTCTATGACTGATTTTATTTTTCTCCTCACTAGACATTTCAGAAAAGGTTCTGTTTTCACCCTTGGGAATGAACACAGGATCGTACCCAAAACCCTCATTTCCAGACCTTTCATTAGCTATAGCTCCTGAACAAACACCCTCTATTTTTTTATGTGTTTTACCTGTAATAATGTGTATGGCAGTTCTGAATTGTGCACTTCTGTCTTTAGTGTCTGCACTTTCAAGTTCAGATAGTAAATGCTCAATGTTTTTTTCGGATTTTTTTTCAGGTCCACCGTACCTAGCTGTGAACACTCCTGGAGCTCCGTTTAATGCACTTACTTCTAATCCAGTGTCGTCAGCGAAGCAGTCGTAGCCATAATTTTCCTTGACATGCCTAGCTTTAAGTTCTGCGTTACCTTCTAGCGTGTCTGCCGTTTCAGGAATGTCGTCATGACATCCTATGTCTGGAAGATATTTTACTGTGTAAATACCATCTAGTAGTTGAGCTACTTCTCGAGCTTTTCCCCTGTTTCCTGTTGCAAATACGATAACGGGAAGTTTCATCTGTTTTCTTAAAATTTTACCATTTTCATTTCTCAAGATGGGGCCAAACCTGAACGACCTTGGCATTTCCATAGGTTTTAAGGTTGTTGTTAGGGAAGCTTTGAGGACTTCGAGCTGATATGGTGAATGGGGTTGAGTGTCGATTCTGAGTTCTATGGAAGTGCCTAATTCTGGGTGGTCTACGCCGTAGATAGCAAAATCGTGGGGTATGAGGGCGGCAATTTTTGATTCGAGGATTTCTGGTTCGAATTTGAGGCCTCCTGAATTTATCGTGTCGCTTACTCGTCCGAGCCAAGAGAATGTTGAGTCGGAATGAAGTTTTATCAGGTCGTCGGTCACTAAGGAGTGGACGTGACGAAGGGGGACGTCAATAGTGAGGTTGCCGGAGTTGGTGCGGCTGATTGTTACGCCAGGTAGGGGTATGAACGAGGGGTCGTTTATGTGGCGGAGTGCTATGTGGGTGATGGTCTCAGTCATACCAAAGCCTTCGTAAACGTTGAGAGAGGCTAGGGTAGAGGAGAGGGAGGAGGGTATGGGTGAGCCGCCGAGCAGGATAGAGTGGATAGCTGGGAGTTGATCGACAACTCGTATTGCTTGATGAGGGGTTAGCGCTATGAAGTCTGCCTGAGGGAGGGTTGAGTTTTGGAGGTTTGGGTTAACAGCGATTAGGTGGAGTTTACCGACTATCGCTCTGACCACCATGAGTTTGCCGGCTATGAATTTGAGGGGTAATGCTAAAATTGATGAATCACCTGGCTTGAGGTTGAAGTGTTCTAGCGTTTGAATTGCACTGTTGCATACGGCTTCTCTTGGATGTGAAATGGTCTTAGGAGCACCCGTTGAGCCTGAGGTTTGGCATTTTAAATCTTCTTTAGAACTAGTCCAAACTCTCAAAAAATCTGCGAGATCATCTGTCCATTTGGGCCTATCATCATCCTTTGAGAAGGCATCTATACCAGCTTCATCAAGAGTCCAAATCTTATCCTCAATTTCAAGGGTTGCGCAAAATTTGTGAGAAATATGACCTTTCTCAATAGTTAAATTAGTTTCAGTATTGTTTGTAAAGAGGCTTCCTGTACCTAGTCCAGATACACCTTGGTAAAGCTCAGAATTATTCATCATCCAAGCTGTCCAATCTGCAATCAATTCTAGACCTACGTTTGATTCAAGAGCTGAAGTACTCCACCATCCAATGTTTCTCTCTTCAGCAAGCCATATCCACTTTTCAGACATTGCTAGACCACCAATCAGACTTGGTTTAATAATTATGAAATGAGGCTTCACCAAGTCAAGAATATGGGCCATTTCATCTTCCTCGTAAATGCTGATTAACTCCTCATCAAGGGCAATAGGGATGGGTGAATTAGAACAAACCCTAGACATGAGCCGAAGATTCCCCTTAGCTACAGGTTGTTCAATGCTGTGAATATTAAATTTCTCTATAGCTTTAACTTTTTCTAGTGCATCTTCACCCCAGGCTCCGTTTGCGTCTAACCTTAAAGTATATTCAGGATGAGGGCAAAGAGATCGAATTTGGCTTAAAACCCTGAGCTCTTCTTCAAAATCAAGAGCTCCGATTTTAAGCTTGATAGTTTTAAAACCCCTTTCCTTTAAACTCACTATTTGTTCAAGCATACTAACGGCATCAGCCATCCAAACAAGTCCGTTTATCTCTAATTTTTCGTTGCCTCGAGAAAACTCAGAATGAAGATGAACACCGTGTAACTGCATTAGAGCAGATTCCACAGCGAATCTTACAGACGGGAATTCCATTGGAATTTCGTCTAAATCTAAAGTCCCAGAATTAGCAATTCTTTTTAGAATTTCACTTGCTTTATCAGGTGATTCTGGATTGAGACTTGGGATAATACTACACTCACTAAATGCTGTTCTACCCTCGGAGTCTGTTGCTCTAATAAAAAACGAGGGTTTTTCTATAAGGACATTCCTCGAGGTCTTTGCTGGTTTTTTAAAAACTAAGGGCCTAGACTCAATTTTAATTTGCAATCCCTGTATGGCCTTCAAGTTTTTCAATTCTAAACGCTATTAATTAATGATTAACTGACATGAGCATAAACATGCCGGTAACGAATGCAATTAATACAATTTTCTTGAGTTCTGAGTCAAGGAGTTTAGGATCCTTAGTCTTCCAAACAGATCCAAGGTGCTTAATAGTTAGAAGC
>MDSV01042011.1_pt1 | contig 13662 bp, 12 predicted proteins | sample 810851 | NCBI WGS metagenome assembly MDSV01 (sample SAMN05326640, study PRJNA326480) | marine metagenome | isolation source: seawater | place: Atlantic Ocean: North East | collected 2012 | reverse complement strand
TTGGAAACTTACCTGAGCCAACATTAGCACTTTTTGAAAGTGTTCGCTTCAAATGGTTGGGTGCATCGTTAGGATTCGAGAAAATAGTATTAAAAAAGCACAAATGCATTTGTACTTTTGAAGCCAGCCCTGAAAGTGACTTCTATCAAACAACAGCATTTCAATATTTGTTGAGTAAAGTTGGAAATTTAGGTAAAGCTCAAATTAAAGAAAAAACGAGCATGGAAAAACACAAATTGGTGCTGGTCATCAGTGAGGTGAAATCCTTAGAAAATGCCATCCAATTATTAAAAAGATTACAAATGCCTACAGTTGCTTAAGATCTTTAACAACCCTAAAAGCCTTGTCAACTTGCACATCATTGACAAGTATGGTAAACTCGTTTGAGGTAGAAATGACTTCGCAAATATTGATTCCCTCCCACGAAAGCCGCTGAAAAACAAAGTAATAAATTCCAGGAATGGCAACATTCTCTGTTGGGAGCTTTAATGTAATAGAAGATAAATTTTCCTCTTTGTGTAAACAAAGCTCTTGTGCAAGATGTTTGTCAATCATTGGGGCTAGGTGTTGGCTCACAACAATATTACACTCGTGGACGCCTCTTGAAGAGGTATAAAAGTTTTCGCTTGATAATTGCAGTTGGGAAAGCAGCTTGGCTTGGGCTGCAAGCAAGGTGTTTGACACTTTAAAATTATAATCAATAAGTGCAGAGCGAACCGTTATATCTCCAATATTTTTTAAGGTCTTGATTATTTTGTGCGAGTGGCGAAACTCCAAATCTGTAGATAGGCGTTTGAGCGCCATCACAATGGCGCCTGTGCGAACAGCTTTTTGGGTTTGTCCCTGAATCTCCTCTTGCATCATGCGAGATAGTGATGTAAGATTGATAATTCCTTGGGTAAGTGCGCTAATTAAAAAAGGCTTTGACTTGATATGCGCTTCTACAGCAGCGGCAATAGTTTTCATGAATTGTAATTATTTCACAAAGTTATTAATAATTAAACAAACTGTTATAATTATAACATTTTAAATTAAATAAAAAGCATGTTTAATATGATTTATCTCATGATTAGGGGGTTGGCCTACAATACTAATGATATCAAAACGTGTTTCGCCTTGCCAGTTAAACTTTTGCACATAGAAATCTGCGGCACTCCCCAAAAGCTTCTGCTTTTTTGGAGTTACAAATGTTTCCGGAGCGCCATAAAAATCTGAGATACGCCACTTAACTTCAACAATAGCAAGTATTTCATTTTTAGATGCAATGATATCAATCTCGGCTTTTTGATGGTAGAAATTACGATGTCTAATGTTATAGCCCTGCTTTTCTAAATAGGCGCAAGCTATGTCTTCATCTTTCTTACCTTTAATAAGTGTATTCACAATATTGAGATTTGAGATTATTAAATATAAGCAGCCTTAAGTAAGTTAGGGTATAAAATCACTATTTTTGTGCGCATAAATTTTTCATGACCAAACGCCACACCATTACCGCTGCACTACCATATACAAATGGACCTATCCATATTGGCCATATGGCTGGCGTATATGTACCTGCTGATATCTATGCCCGCTACTTGCGCCTAAAGGGGGATGAGGTATTGTTTATATGTGGGAGTGACGAACATGGCGTTGCCATTTCGATGAAAGCCAAAAAAGATGGCGTAACACCTAAACAAGTTATTGATAAGTATCACAATATTATTAACAAAGCATTTAACGATTTTGGCATCTCTTTTGATTATTACGGAAGAACTTCGAGCAAAGTGCATCACGAAACAGCACAAGAGTTCTTTAAAGCAATTCATGACAAAGATGGGTTTGAGACCCAGACTTCGGCACAGTTGTATGACGCCAAAGAAGATCAGTTTTTGGCTGATAGGTATGTAGTGGGTATCTGCCCAAAATGCCATCATCCAGAAGCTTATGGCGATCAGTGTGAGTCTTGTGGAAGTTCGCTAAACGCTACGGATTTGATCGAGCCTAAGTCAGCGATTTCAGGCGAAGTTCCAAGCTTTAAAAAAACTAAACATTGGTATTTACCGCTTAATAGATATGAAGCTTTTTTACGTTCATGGATACTTGACGGGCACCAAAAAGATTGGAAACCAAATGTTCTGGGTCAAGTCAAATCATGGCTTGACGAAGGACTAAAACCAAGAGCCGTAACCCGTGACTTATCATGGGGTATTCCAGTCCCAGTTGATGGGGGTGAAAACAAAGTACTTTATGTTTGGTTTGATGCGCCAATTGGATACATCTCTGCTACAAAAGAATGGGCAGCAAAAGAAGGTAAAGACTGGATGCCTTACTGGAAGGATGAAAATACTGAACTTGTTCATTTTATCGGAAAAGACAATATCGTGTTCCATTGTATTATTTTTCCAGCTGTTCTAAAGGCTATGGGCAATTATATACTACCTAAAAATGTGCCTGCAAACGAGTTTCTGAATCTGGAGGGGCAAAAGCTTTCAACTTCAAAAAATTGGGCCGTTTGGCTACATGAATACCTTCAGGATTTTCCCGATAAACAAGATGTACTGCGATATGTGCTCACGGTAAATGCACCCGAAGCCAAAGACAACGACTTCACATGGCAAGATTTTCAAACCCGAAACAACAGCGAACTGGTAGCTATTTTTGGAAACTTTATAAATCGAGTAATGGTCTTGATGAAAAAGTATTATGAAAGCGTTGTTCCAGAACCCAACGAATACAGCGCCGTTGATAATGAAACCCTTCAAACGCTTTCAGCTGCACCGTCAAAAATTGGAAAATTAATTGAGCAATATAAGTTTCGTGCGGCCTGTCAAGAAATGATGCAGCTAGCGCGATTGGGCAATAAATATTTGGCTGACGAAGAACCTTGGAAGCTAATCAAAACAAACCCTAAGCGTGTAGCTACAATCATGCACATAGCCATTCAAGTAGCTGCTGGACTGGCTGTATTATCCGAACCCTTTTTACCACATACTGCCAAAAAACTTCGAGAGATGTTACTGTTAGATAAGGGTATTTGTTGGAACAGCTTTAAAGATAAAATGCCTGTTAAAAGCAACCACTTACTTGGCAATGCTTCCCTTCTTTTTGGAAAAATAGAAGATGACGCAATTGCTGCTCAGCTAGAAAAGCTTACCTCATAGTACTTCTACTTCTTTCAAATTCTAAATAATTTGGTTGGGTTATTAAATAATGCTTACTTTTGTAAAGCCCTAATCTTATTGGTATGAAACAACGTTTTCACAAAAAGCTTTTCATTTTTGGTTTTCTAATATCCGCCCCTTGCGTTCCTTACACTTTGAGTCAAGATATTAATTTGATTTTTCACGTCTTATTGAAACTAAATTCAGACCAGGGCGTTATTTCCCTACTTTTTACAATTGGTTTTTTTTTAATGGTTAGTGCTTTAATTTTAAAAGTATGTAAAAAAGTCTAAAGCCTATATTTGTGGTAATGATTCGCATTGCCCATCATGCTGTTTACGCACATCCGCTTCCAGAAGGACATCGTTTTCCCATGGCTAAGTATGAATTATTACCACAACAACTGTTATTAGAAGGAACCTGCCGAAAAGAGCAGTTTTTTGCACCCAAGCGAATTACAGATACGCACATTACACGAACACATTCTACTGACTATTACGAACAACTAAACACCTTGTCGCTTTCAAAAAAAGAAGCACGCCGCATTGGGTTTCCCCTCTCTGCTGAACTCATTGAACGAGAGTGTATCATTGCTCAGGGGACATTACAAGGCTGTATTTTTGCGCTAGAAAATGGTGTCGCATTTAATATTGCGGGAGGGACACATCATGCCTTTTATGACCGTGGAGAGGCATTTTGTCTACTCAACGATCAAGCCATTGCTGCAAATTATATGCTTGACAACAACTTAGCGAAAAAAATCTTAATTGTAGATTTAGATGTTCATCAAGGGAATGGTACGGCGGCACTGTTTCAAAACAATAAAGCTGTATTTACATTTTCAGTTCACGGCAAAGCAAACTACCCTTTCCAAAAAGAAAAGAGTGACTTGGATATTGCATTAGCAGATAATACCAAAGACACCGCATACTTAAGTATGTTGGATGAAGTGCTCTATAAGTTATTTGATAATTTCGAGCCTAACTTTGTGTTTTACCTTTCTGGTGTAGATGTCTTAAAAAAAGACAAACTCGGGCGTTTATCACTTTCGCTTGAAGGTTCCAAAAAAAGAGATGAAATGGTTCTATCCGCTTGTTATAGTCGTAATATTCCTGTGCAATGTAGTATGGGTGGAGGCTATGCCCCAGATGTAAATGTCATCGTTGAGGCACACGCCAATACCTATCGTGTAGCAGCAGATATTTACGACTGATTAGAGTATCTGCATTTCGTTTAAATGGATTTCTGCAGTGCGTCTTTTTTCACCAGCTTTTGTTTCAAACTCGGGATATTCCAAATGTCCTTGACAAGCTATATGACTTCCTTTTTTTAGGTGTTCGAGGCATATTTCAGCCAACTTATTCCACGCAACAACACGGTGCCACTGAGTTTTTTCAATAGGTTCGCCTTCTTTGTTTTTATATCGCAAATTGGTAGCTATTGAAAAAGTGGTTAACTTTTTGTTAGAGTCTAATTTTACTTCTTCCGGGTTATCACCCAGATGTCCGATTAGCATAACGCTATTTTGAATGGTACTCATGATAAGGGGTTTTTAAGGTTATATAATTCACTTTAGCGCCATCGTTGACTTCTCAATAACAACGCTGCTTTAACAACATCCTGCCTACTTATTTGCCCTACCAGCCGGCCTTGTTCCAAAACAGGGAGCCTACGGCGGTTGGTTTTGTGAAACACAGTAGCAACATCAAAAATAGTTTTATCTACTTCTATTGTGTCTGGGTTTTCTGACATGCTATCTGATACCTTACGATCAAAGAAAGGTTGATTAAAATACTTGCTTTCCGAAAGATACTTAATACAGTCTGCCTCAGAAATAATCCCAATCAATCTAGACATTTCGTCCAAAACAGGTCCACCAGAAATTTTATTGCGAATTAGAATACGCATTACTTCAAGGATGGATTGCTGGGGGGAAAACGAAATCAAGTCGCGAGTCATATAGTCTCGAACCAAAAGGGATTTCTTCCGCTTAGGAATGAGTTTTTGACGGGCTGCTTGAAAACTTTTAATAGGCATTTATGATTTTTGCTGAATAAAAGATAAGGAAAAAAAATTAATCTTTGAGTTGTTGGTAAAAAAGATACATTTACAAAGATGAAAAAGATAGCTATTATTGGATGTGGTTGGTTGGGGAAATCACTTGCCGAGTCACTTATAGCACAAGGGCATCATGTTCGTGGAAGTGTTACTTCTAAAGACAGTTTAGCGCTCTTACAAAATATGGGCATTGAGCCATTTTTAATAAAGCTTAATAACGAAGCTATCATTGGTAACTTAAATCTCTTTGTAGAAGATGTTGACACCCTTGTTATTGCATTTCCCCCTGGACTTAGGAAAAATCCAGATGCCAACTATGCAAGTCGAATCAAAACACTTGTAGCTGCACTTGCAAAATATCCGTCATGTAAACTATTATTGCTTAGTACCATAGGCGTGTTTGGTGCTTCGCAAGGCATAGTTAACGAAGAAAGTGTCCCTAAACCCGATGGCATAAGCGGACAACAACTATTGAAAGCTGAAAAAAGCATTCAAACTAGCACGAATCAAGCATCAATTGTGAGGTTGGGCGGACTGATTGGGGGCAAAAGACACCCAGCAAAACAACTTGCGGGCAGAACCAATTTATCAGCGCCAAAAGCACCAACAAACCTTGTTCATCAAGAGGACGTAGTACGTTTTCTAATGGCAGTAATCGAGGAAGGGCATTGGGGAAAAATACTTCATTGTGTTAGTCCAGTTCATCACCAGAGAGCCTATTTTTATACTCAAGCATGTGAACATCTAAACTTGCCATTACCTTCGTTTTCAAAAATGGCAAGTAAACGTAACAAAAAGGTGATAGACAGCAGTAGCGCAGTACTATTCGGTTTTGTTTATAGGTTGGCCAATTGCGGGGTTAAAAGGAGCTAGCGTTTTATCACTAGTAATTTGATTAGCAAATATATTCCAGCTTGCTTTCATCTTATTGATGGCTTGACCTTGTTGTTCAAGGGCATTGTCCTCCAATCTTTGGTCTGAAGCAATACTCGCATGTGTTACAAACACATTAAAACGCGCGCGAATAGGCTTAGTGTCCCATTCTTTTGGCCACGGTTGGGCATTTAATTTGGCGGCTTCTTCCTTGATATTTTTAAGCGTAATGGCACGTTGATCTGAGTGGATTTCGTGCAAAGACTCCATCAATGCTAACAAGTTGGACCAGTTTATTTCATGGCTTGAGGCGGGTATTTTAAGTGGTGTTTTTTGAACAATAGTATCAACTACAACAGAGCTGTCAAAAGAAAGAGGTGGCTGTTTTTGCTTACATCCGACCAAAAACATAAAAAAACCCAAATAATAAAAACGCATGCTCAAAGATACACTTCTTGCGCGTTGTCTAAAAGACTATTCATAAGTAAGACCACTGTTCATAGGAAACAGTATGCCTTTGCCGTCATGTGTCAAAACCCAATCAAAGCTAAGTTTTGCTTTGGGTGCTGCGTCTCCAAAAAGCACGTCTGCTAGGCCTTCGCCTGCCATTCCTGGTAAAAAAGAAGCAACAAAAGCATCCCAATTTTGTAGCTGTTCGTCTATCATAAGTGGTCGACCAGACATCAGCAAAACGATGGTCTTATTTCCGCTAGCATATACGCGCTCAAGCGTTTCAAGATCGGCCTTATTGAGTCGTAAATCGCCGTCATCTCCAATTCCTTCAGCGTATGGATATTCCCCAATCACAGCGAGAACAATGTTGTTTTCTGGTATTGTTGTGGCGTTTGGGCTATACGTGATACTGGCTTCGGGTGCTACCTGAAAAAGCCCTTCCAACACTGTTGTGCCGTTGGGCTGCAAAACACGGTTTGCCATAAATCCTTTAAAATCTGCCGCATTGACTTTTCCATCATTATCTAAGTCTATTTCTTCAAAATGACCCATCCAACTACTTTTTTCAAATTTATTTTCAAAAATCTTTTCGAGTTGACTGTAATACTCTTTGCTCGTCAGTTTTTCATCCGCGTTGTAATCTAGAAAAACAAAGCCGGGGGTAAAAATACCTTGCCAGTCAGTTGTCCAACCGCCATTTTGAACACCAAGGTTGTTTGCTGCTGATCCAACTACAGTAATAGCTGCGTTTTTAGGCAATGGCAAAATATTTTCATTTTTGAGTAATACCGCTGACTTTTGAACTGCTTCACGTGCCAAAGCTCGATGTTCTGCAGTTCCAATTTGATTTAAATAGGAATCATCAATATATGGGTTGTCAAACAATCCAATCTCCAATTTTACTTTTAAAATACGGCTTACTGCATCATCAATTCTTGCCATGCTAACACTGCCCTCATTTACAGCTTCAATAAGGTATTGAATGAAAACCTTATAGTGTTGTTGGTTTTGACCTTCCATAATACCTGGGACCATTACCATGTCAATACCCGCATTAACTCCATTGATTACATCAGACTTGTAGTCGCCAGGAATTTCATCAATTCCAGCCCAATCTGATACCACAAATCCTTTGAAGCCAAGCTCGTCTTTTAAGAGGTCAATTAGAAGATATTTGCTTCCGTGGCATTTTTCTCCGCGGACACTGTTAAAACTTACCATTATGGTTTTGACATCTGCAGCAATTGCTGTTTTATAAGGTGGTAAATAAAGTTCTCTTAGCGTCTTGTCGTCTAACTGAACATCCCCACGGTCAATATAGTAGGTGTGTAAACCGTCTATTCTTGTGCCAGTTCCCCAAACGGTTGCGCCATCGCCAATAAAGTGTTTTGCACAAGCCGCTACCTGTTTGTCATTTGTTTCAGCAAGTTGATCTTGATATCCTTTTATAGCTGCTGTAGTAAGTCCATTTACAAGCTCCGTTGACTGACCAAAGCCTTCGTAGAAACGTCCCCATCTGGGATCTTGTGGAACGGTAATACAAGGAGAAAACGTCCAATGGATTCCGGTTGCAGCAACCTCAGTTGCAGTGGCCTTATTTATACGATATACCAAATCTGCATCGTTGGCAGCACCTAATGCAAGGTTGTGTGGAAATACAGTTGCGCCCAAAACATTGTTGTGTCCGTGTACGGCATCTACGCCATAAATAATCGGAATTGCCAAACGATCTTCCATGGCGGTTTTTTGAAATCCATTAACCATCTCAAGCCAGCCCAATGGCGTATTTTTTTTAGGAACGGCGCCACCTCCACTCAAAATAGAGCCTATATGATAGGTTTTAATATCACTTGGATCGTCCAACAAACGCATGTCTATCTGTGTCATTTGACCAACCTTTTCGGCTAGGGTCATTTGTTCTAATATGTTGGCTACTTTTTTTGAAATGGCCTGCTTATCTTTATTATTGGAGATGAAGGTGCAGGCATTTATCAATAAAAGAGTTAATACGGCAATACAAAATCGCTTAGTGCACATGTTTTAAGTTAAAAGGTTGGGCGTAAAGTTAAAACTTTAAATTTTCATTTTTATCCCAAATGCCCCAGTATGCGCCTACTTCTCCTTCAGGGCCAACTTTCCACGACTCATCAAAGGACGAAAAATAGAATACGTCTATACCTGCTTTTTTAGCCCATACTTGGGTGTTAATGAAATATTTCATGGCATGTGTCTCACCAGGCACGGCTCCTTTTAACGACTCACCTTTACTTGGCCAGCCTGTTTCTGTAATGATTACTTTTTTTCCTTTAGCAGCGTCCATCGCCTGGCCATACATTTGTTGCATATGATTTAAGGCATATTCTTCCGGGCAACCTTCCCAAAAGGGATAGCAGTTTGACAATATAACATCAGAATGTTCCACAAGCTCAGGGTGTACCGAAAATTCGTAATAGGCATCTACATAGCCCACTGGAATATGTTCAGGTATGGCTGCGCGAACACGGTTCATAAAATTTAAAAGCGCACCAAGTGAAAGATCATTTCTGTAAAGCACTTCATTGCCAACGACCGCAATATCCACGCACCCTTCTTTGGCTAAGTTAATAAGGGTGTTAATTTCCTCCTCATTTTTTTCATCGTCATCGCTCAGCCACGCACCTACCATTGTTTTTAAACCGTGTTTATGTGCCAGTCTCGGAATATGTTCGTTGCCTTCAATACACGAAAATGAACGTATCCATTTGGTGTAGGGTTTTAAAATCTTAATACGTCTTTCAACCTGAGTTTCCGTAATGGTATCTCCTGGTTCTTGCCCGTCTTCATACATGCTAAAGCAAATGCCATGCATTCCTGACTTAAGTGTTTTACGCCACAGGCCCGCTAAATCATCTGCTGTGTAGGAATCAAAATTAACTACCTTGCTCGATTTGTACTCAAGGGTTTCAATGTTAAAGTCCTTTCCTTCTCTGTATGACATCGATTAGTATTTTAATTTTTCATTTTTGTCCCAAATACCCCAACGCGCACCCACATCTCCTTCATGGTGAACTTTCCACGACTCATCAAAAGAGGAGAAGTAGAATAAGGGGGCTTGTGCTTCTTGGGCCCAAGCATTTACGTTTACAAAGTATTGTGCCGAATTTGATGCTTTGGGGGTTGCAGCTCCCACACTTTCGCCCTCATTTGGCCATCCTGTCTCGGAAATAATGACGGGTTTTTTCTTGGCCACATTTCGTGTGGCTTCGTACATTTCTTTTAAATGTGCCGTGGAAGATTCAATTGTAGATCCCTCCCAAAACGGATAACAATTTATCAAAATTACATCGCATGCATCAATCAGCTTAGGCCGTTGAATAAATTGATAGTAGGCGTCCACATAACCCACCAGAACCTTCGGGTTTGCCTTTTTTACTTGCGCGATATATTCAATTACTTGTGCTTCGCTGAGTTCATCTCGCATCAAGGTCTCATTTCCCACAACCGCGATATCTACTTGGTTGTTTTTAACAAGCTTTATCAAAGCATTGATTTCCTTTTGATTCTCTTTTGCATCTACACCAATCCAAGCACCAACCATGGTGTTTAGTCCTTTAGCCTTTGCGACCTTAGGAATAAGCTCATTACCGTTTGTGCAAGAAAAGGAACGAATCCATTGGGTGTATGGCGCTACAATGTCCATACGTTCGATGATTTGCATTTCAGAAAGCTTATCATGAACACTTTGGTGCTCTCTGAAAGGGCTAAAGCATAATCCGTGAAGTCCTTTTGTTAATGTGTCTTTGAAAAGCTTGGCTTGTTCTTTTTTGTTTAGACTGCTAAAATCAACATCTCCCTTTAGTGACTTGTTGAAATTAACATCAGTGAACTCCTTAAGTTTTCCCTTTTTATAATATGGCGTAAGAGATTTAGGTGCGACTTCACGCCCTTCTAATTGTTGTCTAATTTCATTTGCGCGCGTTTCATCAATGCTGTAATCTCTCATGATATACACGGCAATAAGCGTACCCACTAATGGAAAGAAACAAAAGAAGGCATGTAATCCATTAACAGCGGATTCTTGATCTGTAGTGGCAAGGTCTGGGTTAAAACCAACAAATGCGATAATAAAACCACTTAGTGCGCCAGCAATAGCAAAACCAACCTTGACCATCCACCAATAAATGGCACCAAAAATTCCTTCTCTACGTAGCCCAGTGTTCAGCTCATCTAAGTCTATAACATCAGCGGTCATGGACATCATGATGGTAAACAAACTTCCTATTCCAAAAGAGAAAAATGGAAGTGCTATAATATACATCCATGGCTTTCCAGGAATAAACAAAAACCAAAGCATGGCGTATCCTATAACTGAAATACCCTGAGCCAATATAAAAGCTCGTTTCTTGCCAAGCTTCTTAGACATCCATGTTATGATGGGTATCACGATAAATGTAGTGCCTAAAGCACCCAAACAGCCAAATAAAGAAACCCAAATACCGCTTGCTCCGGCATCTCCATTAAAGAGCTTGTATACAATAACAAAAAAAGTGAGTGCTGCAACGGTATTAAATGCATTAAAAATCAAAAATGTGGCGCCACATAATTTTCTAAACTCTTTGATTTTAAAAGCTTCTATAAAACTGTGATAAATCTTTAGTAGGCTATTGCCTATGCTGGCTCTATTAAGTGGTTCATAATCCTCGTTTAAAGTAGACTTGCTCTTTATAAAAATTGCTGGAATCATGGCGCAAATAGTACAGGGAATAGCAACCCAAATGGCAAGTTCTCTTACAGCGACATCAGCTGATGAAAACCATTCCGGGTCATACATAATTACCCAAAACCATGGGGCAATTACCCAAGCCCACTGACCAATCCATTGGGCAATGGCCATGATGCTTGTGCGCTCATGAAAATCGTCACTCATCTCATAACCCATAGCAACATAAGGAACGCTAAACAGTGTGAGACCTAGATAAAATAAAATGGACCATAAAATGAAATACCAAAAATTATATTCAAGCGTATTTTCTTTAAAAAGTTGCCACATAAAAATATATGCAACACCCATCACTATTGCGCCTAATAAAACATATTGTCTGCGACGTCCCCATTTGGATTTTGTATTATCAGATATAAAGCCCATGATTGGGTCTGTTATAGAATCAAATATTCTTGGGAAAAAATAAATTAATGACCACATCCGCCCAGTAAAGCCTAAGTCTTGTACCAATACAACCATGAAAATCCCTAATATGGCAGGAAACATTTGATTGGCTAACATTCCGAACCCAAAAGCAATCTTTTGGCCCATAGGAACTTTGTTGGGCTGAGCTACATGTGATCCGCTTTTCATAATATTGGATTTGAAAGGGTTATCGTCTGAATAGCTTGTGGGCTAATCGAAATATTTTTTGAAATTGCACCTAGTTTTAAATCAAAACTCTTGGCCGTTTTACCTTCATTAAATACCACAACAGCAATTCCACCATCTGGGTTTTTAACAGCAATGACCATCAACTCCACATCTGTATTTTGGGCTTCAATTACTTTAGCGTCTGGGCGAATAAACTTGCTAAAGTGCGCCATGATATAATAGAGTGGCGTAAAGTATACATCATCCTTTTCGGTATCGACAATAACGGGTGCAATACACCAGTTGTTTGCCCAGTTCGGACCTCCTTTGGTGTCCAGGACCATGTTCCAATCAACCCAACCGTCAACCCAATTGTTAAGACAACCTATGATGTCTCGGGCATAGCGGTTTGCTGGTGCATATTTTGGGTGTAAATATTTTTTAGAAGCTTCGCGCCAATCGTATCCCCAGTCCGTGGCTTCTTTCTTCCAATACCAGTTGTCATCTTGCCAAACAGGAACTTCTGCATCTATACAAGCTTCTGTTTGAATCAAATACTTGTCTGGTGCTTTTTCGTGCGCATACTGCAATTCCTCTGGAAAATAATCATAAGTGCTTTCATACCAATGCACAGCAGTTCCATCATAATATTTAGATGAAGCTTCGTCTTTATACATCACATCTACCCACTCACGTAAACCCTCACGGTTTTGATCGTAACCTAAAATGACCAAATCTCCTTTGCCATCAGCCTCAAGTTTTGGACCGAGGAAATGTTGTACAAAGTGAGTCATTTCCTCAGGAGAGTAGTGCATACTTTCCCAATTTTCGCCGTTCCCGTGCGGTTCGTTTTCTACAGTAAAGCCCCAAATGTCTATGCCCTGATCTTTATAGGCATCAACATATTTGGAAAAGAACAAAGCCCAAGTATCGTAGTATTCCGGTAGAAGTTTTCCGCCAACCCAACTGTTGTTGTCTTTCATCCACGGTACCGCAGTCCAAGGGGAGGCAAAAAGCCTAAAACCATCTTCAGATACAGCCATGGCGTCTTTAATCATGGGTATCAAATCATCTTTGTCTTCATCAACAGAAAAATGAACGAGTTCCTTATCGCCAGCTACTGGGGTATAAGAGTAATTGTTCAATGAAAAGTCACACGAATTCATGTGCGTGCGAGCAAGGGAGTAGCGCGCACCCTCTTTTGCAAAATATGCTTTTAAAATTTTGTCTCTATTCTCTTTGCTAACCTGATTGAGTAGATATGCAGATGATTCTGTAAAAGCACCTCCAAAACCTGATATGGTTTGGAATTCTTTAGAAGTATCAAGGGTAATACTCGTGGGATTTTCAAGCGCTTTAAAGTCGGTTACTTGTGTAAGCTTATTCCCACTTTCTGAGGTTTCATAGACCGTTATTTCAGGGGATTCGTCTGTACAAGAAGTTGCCATTATGGTAAGTATTAAACCTATTAAAAGTGTGTTCGTTTTCATGGGGCTAGTTTGGATTAAGTTCTAAAACATTAGGAGGTAGAACGGAGATGTAAAGATTTTCACTTAGGCCGTTAAAGGTTTTGGTGATGGGTACTCCGTTACGTGTGAGACCATCAAAGGTACCGTTGTCAACAGCGTCCCAAAGTGCATACTTGGCTTTGCCGTCTACAGTGATGAGTCCAAAATGATTTTCAGAACCTTTAACATTATGGGCTTCCTTCCAAGGTTCATCAAAAGCTTCAAAAAAGAAGCAGGATATATTATTTTCTTTAGCCCATGTGCGCATCAACTTGTAGTATTGTGCTTGTTT
>MDSV01128969.1_pt1 | contig 13664 bp, 11 predicted proteins | sample 810851 | NCBI WGS metagenome assembly MDSV01 (sample SAMN05326640, study PRJNA326480) | marine metagenome | isolation source: seawater | place: Atlantic Ocean: North East | collected 2012 | reverse complement strand
TGCCCACAGACACCGTGCTTCGCTTCACGCATGGCGCTCCGGGCAACCACGCCGTGCAAGTCAAGCTCAGCGACGCCCCTGTTCAATTCGACGACGCCTACCACCTTGGGTATCGCGTGGAACCTTCTGTCGACGTCTTTCATTGGTCCGAGCGGCACAACGGCATCCATCGCACTTCGTCGCTCGTCGACCAGGCCTTTGCTTCGGCGTTGCCACTGCTTTCGGTCACACGAGCCTCGGGTCTTCCCTCGACCCAAAACCTCGTCGGTTACGACGTCTTGGTCGTAAATGGCATCCAGCGTCCGTCAGCCGGCGAATGTGCGCAAATCGCCAGGTTCCGCGAAGCCGGGGGCACCGTCCTGCTCATCCCCGACAGCACCGGGTTGGGCATGTCGCCTTTGTTGGAAGCCATGGACATGGGCGAAACCCAAGGATGGGTCCTGGGCGAAGGCCAGGTGGCTTCGGTGCAATGGTCGCATCCACTGTTTCAGGGGGTGTTTCGAAACGTGCCCCAAAACGTCGACTGGCCGACCTACGACCGGTTGCTGCGCCGACCCTCGCGCAACGACGAATCCATCTTGGCCACCGCCGACAACGGCATGCCTTTCTTGAGCAAACTGGATGGAGGCATCGAGCGCGGGGAAACGTACGTGCTTCATGCTCCCTTGGAAACTGGCAACTTCACTCGACACGGCTTGTTTGTGCCAACCTTGTTGCGCATCGCGGAATCTTCTCGGGCGACCCAAAGCGCCCAATTGACCCTTGGGTCAGACCAAACGTTGTTGCTCCCATTGCGGTTGGACACCCTTCAATCCCGGGCATCCTCCATCGATTGGTCCATCCAAGCCTTGGCACCCGGCCAGACCGACAAGCAATGGGTTCCTGAAGTCCGTACCACCCCCGGTGGGACCAAACTCGGGTGGGGCAATTCGCTCGAAGAACCCGGGCTGTATGCCGTCAACCAGGACGGCAACACCGTGGCGGTGTTTGGGCTCAACCACGACCGCAAGGAATCGGACTTGACATGTTGGACCGCCGACGAATGGACCACGGCCGTAGGACGTCAAGGCTGGCCTGACATCGAAGTTTGGAGCCAACCTGCCGAAGGGGTGGCCGCCTTGGTGCAGCAAAACATTGCGGGTCGACGACTCGCTTGGTACTTTGTCATGGGCGCATTGATAGCACTCGCCCTAGAAACCCTATTTCTAAGAAAATGGAACACGTTGTTCTCTTGAAATCCGTCCTCGTTTGGGACCCGCAAGGCCCTTGGCACAACCATTGCGTTGACATCCTCTTGAAACAGGGTATCGTGGCTGCAGTGGGGGCGTCGCTTGAGGCGCCTGAAGGATGCCAAACCCTGCAACACGAAGGGAGCATGGTCAGCCCCGGTTGGATCGACGGCCAAGTTCATTTCCGGGAGCCGGGCGAAGAAACGAAGGAAGGACTCCACGCTGGACTTCAAGCAGCCAGCGCGGGTGGTTTCTGCCACGTCGCGGTGCTTCCATCCACCACCCCACCCATGGACGGAGCGGCAGCCATGCAATGGGTGCATGCGGCCACCCAACGGGCCAACGAAGCAGGTGTGCCGGCGACGGCGCTTCCAATGGCATGCATGTCTGAACGCCGACAAGGCAAGCAACTCACCGAGATGCACGACCTGCAACAGGCAGGTGCAGTCGCCTTCACCGACGATGCACCCATCGATCGACCCGGGCTGCTTCAGCGGGCATTAACCTACGCCCAAACCCACGGCCTCACCGTCATTGACCAACCCCATGACGGCGACTTGAATGCCGGCGGCGTGATGCACGAAGGGGTCGCGAGCACGTCCATGGGTTTGACCGGATCCCCAACCGAGGCCGAAAGCATTCGCGTGGCCCGAGACCTCGACATTTTGCGGTACACAGGAGGACGACTGCACCTTGCCGTCTTGAGTTCGCGCAAGGGCGTTGAACTGGTACGCGAGGCGAAAGCGGAAGGGTTGCCTGTGACTTGTGGCACATCCGCCGCCCATTTGATGTGCTGCGACGAAGACCTCCAAGGATTCAATGGGCTCTTGAGGAACACGCCACCCTACCGTTCGAAAGACGACCAAATCGCCTTGGCCAACGGAGTCATGGATGGCACCATCGACGTGGTCGTGAGCGACCATAGGCCCGAGAACCTTGAAACCCACGATGTGGAATTCATGCTGAGTCCTGACGGAATGGCCAGCCTCCCTTCGGCCTTTGCCATGGCCTGGACAGGCCTCACCAACGCCGTCGATGGACAAGACGAGGTGCTGTCTGCCCTCCTGCATGCCTTGACCACCCGTCCTGCCAAACAGTTTGGAATCCATTTACCCCCCCTCCAAGTAGGCGAGCCGGTTTGCATGACTTGGTTCCATCCGAACGCCCCTCACCAACCCGGTGAAGGGACACGTGGCGCCAACCTTTTTGGCGACTCAGCCAAGCTCCGTGGCACCGTATTGGGCGTCTTCCACGGAACGCGCTCCTCGGTGGCGCAAGGTCAAGCCTCGCCCTGAGGCCCCATGAATGGCAAAGGCATGCCAGGGTCACCTCCACCGTGCTCCTTGATCGGACCGTGCTGGCTTTCAAAACGCTGCACGTTCTCGGCGAGCGCGGCGAGCAAACGCTTCACGTGGTGAGGCGACATCACCACCCGGCTACGGACCTTCGCCTTGGGCATGCCCGGCATGACCTGGATGAAGTCCATCACGAATTCGGCGGGGCTGTGCGTGATGACCGCCAGGTTGGCGTACACCCCTGAGGCCACGTCTTCAGGCAATTCGATGTTGAGCTTGCCTTTGGAATCTTGTTCTGACATGACCCGAAGGTACGTCAGGCTTGCAACGGCATGTCCAAGATGTCCAGCAAGGATGTTGCGGTCCGCCACGCTTCTTGAATCGGTTCGCCGGATGGGTTGAAATGGATGGCCCGCCAACCCACGTCTTGAGCCCCTTGGACGTCGCTCTCCCAACTGTCGCCCACCATGACGACTCCCTCATCCATGCGCAATCCTGCCTTGGCACAGGACAAACGAAATGCGTCCCCATGCGGTTTTTTGACCCCTAGGGCATCGCTTGTGTAGACATCCTCGAAATACGCATCCAATCCGCAATTGGACATCTTGATGTGCTGCACCTCCTCGAATCCATTGGTCAAAATCCACATCCGGTGCCCCCTCTGTTTCAAGGTTTCCAACAACGTGTGTGTCCCATGAATCAAGGCCGTTTGGTAAGGCGACGTTTCGATGTAATGGGCGCCGAGACCCTCCGCCAGCGCTGGAGGACACGCCAAACCCAGGGCTTTCATACCGAGACGAAACCGCTCTCCTCGGAGGGTTTCCTTGTCCATCTTGCCTTGCCTATAGGCTTCCCAACACCAGTCGTTCGCTTTCTCGTATGCGGCGATCCACGCATCCACGTCGTCCACCCCAAAGTCCTTCAACTTCAAGGCATCGTAACCCAATCGAAGCGCCTTGCGAGAGTTGGATTCGAAATCCCACAGCGTGTGGTCCAAATCAAAAAACAGGGGAGCCAATTTCATGCAGTCGTCAATTTCACCAACCAGCTCAAGCCAGTCAACAAGCCCGCCCAAGCCACAAACGCAAGCATCAACCTGCCCATGGCATAAGGCACGGCACGAAAGTACTTTGCCGCCAGCACAGTGGCAATCGGCACGGAGATGAGCCCCGACACCAGCAAGATTCCGTTCAACCCAAATCGGTTCTTCCATCGAACCAAGCGACGACGCCCAGGGGTGAACACTCGCTTGCCACGCTCCCATCGAGAGGGCCTTACACGTTCGATCCAAGAAAACACCCACTTGCCGAAATGCCAAAATGCCCCCACCCCCAAGCATGCACCCGTGCCAGTGACCATCCATGCCTCTAGCGCGGAATGCCCTGCGGCCACCATGGCGGAGGGGGTCACCACAAATTTGACCACGGCCACCAGCGACCAAGCCAGCCAAGACCACCAGCCCATGTCAAGCATTGTCATGCGTTTGGTGGCCCATGGACCGAGCCCGTTGAACCATGTTTGTGTAAGCCGCCTGCCACCCCTTCCAACCGTCTCGTTCACTCACCGACGTGTTGTGCCAACAAATGACCCATAAACCTCCCACGTCACGCACCACATCCATCATCGGCGTCACCACCTCCATGACCGCCTCCGGCCGCACGTTCAAACCAGCCTGCAAGGCACTGTCCATGACCGCGATGGGCTCCACATTCAGCTGGAGACGGACATTGGATGCCAAGTCAAAGACCATGTAAGGTCGACTGACACCACCCCTGAACCCCACCTCGCGCGACCACCCCAAGGAACAATCTTCCTCGACCCCGAGACGTTCCCACGTCCGCCACGCCTCTCCTGGCTCACTCCTCAGAAAGTGCGCCCTGATGCCTTGATGGTCTCCGCGCTTCCATTGCAGCGCCTCAGATCGTTCTTGAAGCAAGGCTTCCTCGCTCGACATGGCTCTATGCCCTGGATGCCAACGAACCAAGGCTCCTCCCTCGTGGTGCGCCAGGGATTCCTTCAGTCCAGAGAGCGCAGGCGAATTTGGATCAAGCCCCACGTCGTACGGTCGACGTCGTTTGGCTGCCAAGACGTACCAAGTCAAGGCTTCGTTTCGATGAAAATCTTTGATCCAGGCATAGGTGTCGTAAGGGTCCCTTGAATTTCCCGAAAGCACGCGCCGCCGCATGGAGGCAGTCTGCCAACGTCCCAAGACGACATCCCGCCATTGCAGCAAATGCGACTTCCACCAAGGCCTTCCCAAATGGCAGTAGGCCACATCCACGTCAAACGTGGGCTTCCAACAAAAGGACAAAGCCCGATCGTCGGACAGCCCCCAGGCCTCGACAAGCAGCAGAGCCATGCATTCCACCCAAGGAATTCGGTGACGCTGTGACATCGGCCAGCGATGGCCGTTCCATTGCATCGGTTGCCCGTCAATTTCCATGGGTTGCGGCCGGCCATGCTTGTCCCTTGCGACTTCGTCGGCTTGCTCGGACCAACACGTGAGTCCATGCAAGGCTGCGCCCAGCACATCAAACCCCATGCTCTCGTCCTTTTCCTCGGCCATCGCACACGGCAATGGCAAGACGCATGGTCCATGCTTCGGGGAGTCGACGGACCAGACGTGCCACAACACCTCCGGCTGGTCTTCCGGCCGGGTTTCGTCTCGCACAACGGCGTGAACCGGCCACCGTGACACCACAGCATCGCCTACACGCGCCTCAACCCAGCCTTCCTGAGAACCGTGGGACAACCATTCGACCGTCAATCCATGCCAATCGTGGAACACCACCTCGGCTGCGTAGCGCATCCGTTGGGAAGGCTTGGGGTGCACGAGCACCAATGTCGCCTCGTCCCTCCTTCTCACGCCCACATGGATTCCAATGCGGCCACAATCGTTTGTGCCGCGCAGCCGTCTCCGTACAAGTCCCCCACCTCCGAACGCCCCTTGTGCAACAGGGTGGTCGCTTCATACTCAAGTTGTCTCGGTTCGGCGACGAGCACCGATTGGCCCTCACGAACCTGTCCCACCCACTCGGTGGTCGACCTCATCACCACGCATCGGCACCCAAGCGAATAGGCTTCTTTTTGAACCCCACCGCTATCCGTCAAAACCAGAGGCGCTTCATGAATCGCCCTCAGCGTATCCTGGTAGCCCAAAGGAGGCAGTGGTTCGATGCCATGGCCCTGCAACGATGTCTTCCAGTCACTTTCCGTGGATTGAAAGACCTTGGCCGTGCGAGGGTGAACTGGGAACTTCACCAACAGCCCATGCTGTTTCGCCCAACCGCCAATCGCCTCAATCCACGTCCACAACCGAGTGGCATCGTCCACGTTGGAGGGCCGATGCATGGTCATGAGTACAGGACCCTGAGCCTGGGTTTCTGCAGGAAAGTCCTTCGACCAATGCAGCGCATTGTCGTGCATGATGTCCCCTGTTTTCCAGACGCAACGGGCGTCGAGGGTGGGCCAACCTTTGCCGGTCCATCCATGGGTGATTCCTTCACTCGACAGGTGAACCACAGCCTCGTCGGATGGACAAACCAACACGTTCGACATACGGTCGGTCAACACGCGATTCACCTCTTCAGGCATGCTCCACAAGCCAGACCTCAGCCCCGCTTCAATGTGAATCAAAGGCAATCCTTCGGCCGTCGCTGCCCAAGCCCCCGCCAAGGTCGAGTCTGTGTCACCGAAGACAAGCACAGCATCGGGACGGTGTTCGGCAATTGCCCGCTGGACACCAGCCATCATGTCTCCCATTCTCATCGCTCTGGACCCGTGGCGCACGTCGAAGAACTCGTCAGGTTCCGGCAACCCCAGTTCTGCAAAGAACTGGGCACTGAGGGCTTCGTCATGGTGCTGTCCCGTGTGTACCCACACAATTTCCCACGCAGGGTTGGCAACCCAAGCGCGATGAAACGCGGCGGCCTTCACAAATTGAGGGCGTGCCCCCACCACGACCATGAGCCGATGCCTTGTTGTGTTCAATGCAACCATCCTTCATCGGCAAAGCTAACGTAGCGTCCCCCAGCAATGATGACGTGGTCCAATACTGGCAAATCCAAAAACCGGCCGGCCTGGCAAAGTTGCCTCGTCAATCCGCGATCGGCCTCGCTCGGCTTGGTTTGTCCAGAGGGGTGGTTGTGCACAATCACCATGGCAGAAGCACACATGGCCAGGGCCCGGGCGTAGATGATCTTGGGATTGGCCACCGTGCCCGACAAACCACCGCGAGAAATGCATACTTCGGCGAGGACCTTGTTGGAACGCCTGAGAAGCAAGAGCCAAAATTCTTCGTGTTGCAAATCAGAGAGTCTAGCAGCGAAACGCAAGAACACGTCGCGAGATTGCGTGACCACCTGGCCGACGCGGTCTTGGTCAAATTGTCGCCGCGGGCCCAACTCCATCGCGGCGGCGATCTGCGCCGACTTGGCCGGACCAATGTCCGGCACAAGGGCCAGGCTCTCCGGCGGCCAGGAAGCGAGGTTGTTCAAGCATCCCTGAGCCATGGCGAGCAACTCCCTGGCCACGTCCTCTGCCTAGCTCCCTCCGCCCCGTCCCCAACAAGAGCGCCAGCAACTCGTCGTCTTCCAAGCAAGAAACCCCTCCGTCAACCATCCGCTCTCTCAGGCGCTTCATTGCATTCATGCGCACAAAAAAAGCCCTGTGCGTGGTGCACAGGGCTTTCAAATTTGTCGTCGTCAACTCAGAGTCAAAGGCCGGCCACGTGGTTGGCAAGGCTTGACTTCAAGTTGGACGCTTTGTTCTTGTGGATGATGTTCCGCTTCGCCAAACGGTCGAGCATGCTGCTCACCTCCGGCAAGAGCGCCGTGGCTTCCTTCGCATCGGTCATTGCACGCAACTTGCGCACAGCGTTGCGAGCCGTCTTGTGCTGGTAACGGTTGCGGTCGCGCTTCTTCTCGTCAGAGCGGATGCGCTTGAGGGCTGATTTGTGATGTGCCATTTGCTTCTGCTTGCTAAAAACAGGGGTGCAAATATAGCGAGGAAATTCAAGCAGACAAGGCAGAACCGCAAAAAAAGACCTGCCTCACCACCTCAACACCAAATCCACCTGCAACGCCCCGGAGGTCAACGTGTGTCGAGAGGGCTCATCCTCCAGGAGCGTCCCAAGCTCGATGGCCACTTCCCCCACGTAATCCTCGGTGGTAGAAACGTCTTCGTCGAACAGCACGATCCGCGTTGTTTGTTCCAATTCAATGCCCAGGAAACCCAAACCTCCCATGTCCAAACTGGCGGGCAATTGGGCGTCCTCGTTAACCGAAGACGAGAAGTAAAGCTCGTCGTTAACGTAGATGTCCGCATACAAATCGACCGAACCTTGCACGATGTCGGTCAACGTGTCGTCTTCGAAGTAGTTGGGGTCGATGGCAACGACCTCAATCGCCTCCAGTTGGATACGCGCCAACGAAGATCCGCCACACCCATCACATCCTGCAAATGCCAACCAAACCAACGCGAGAAAAGCAAATGTGCCCGAAGCTTTCATTCCTCCAAGATAAAGCCCAACGAAAGTTTCAGAAAGCAAGAAGGGCGCCGAGGCGCCCTTCCATCCTAACAATCTACTTGTACCCAATCGAACAGGAGTCGAAACACTAGCTCGGTTGAAGCACGAGCAAACTTAGCGCAAGGCAGATATAAGACCTGAACATTATATGACGTACCTCAAAAAAAGTTCTTCACAACCTCAATTTTCCTCGACCAACCACACAACCGTAACAGGTTGTACCTTTCGTTATCTGAGAAAGACGCCACTATGAAAGCGCTGCATTCCTTTATTTTGATGATGTTGTTGGGCCCCATCCAAGGGCTTTGGGGACAAATATCCCCGCAGTTTATCAATGTCGCCATGGATGCCGGACTCACAGGAGATGGCCAACACCACGCCGTGGCGGTGGGCGATTACGACAACGACGGGGACGAAGACATTTACGTGGGGTCCAAGTTTGCCCCCAACTTACTCTACCGGAACGAAGGCGACATGACCTTCGTGGAAGTAGGGGCTGAAGCTGGGGTGGCCGACGAGGGCTTCACCAACGCCGCCATCTGGTTCGACTTCGACAACGACGGAGACCTTGACCTGGCCACAGGTAATGGGTTTGGAGGCAGTAACCCCACCCCCAATAAATTTTACGTGAACCAAGGGGACGGCACATTCGTAGACATGGCGGAGCAATACGGTTTGGCCAGCACATTGATGTGCCGAAGCTTGCACGCAGCCGATTACGACAAAGACGGATACAACGACCTCTACGTCGTCAACATCAACAACGTTAACCACTTCTTCAAAAACAACGCGGGAACGGGGTTTGAGAACGTCTACCAGAGCTCAGGAGCCCTGGACACCGGCGTCGGCATGGGCAGCATTTTCTTCGACTATGACAACGACGGAGACCAAGACTTGTACCTGACCCACGACGCCAACCAAACGAACAAACTCTACCGCAACAACGGAAACGGCACGTTCATCAATCTGGCCTTCATGAGCGGGCTGAACTATCAGGGTAACTGCATGGGAGTCGACGTTGCCGACATCAACCACGACGGATGGCTGGACCTGTACATCACAGACTTGTACCCAAGCGCCATGTTCTTGAACGAATGCGACGGAAGCTTCGAAGACATTAGCATTTCCTCAAGCACCAACGATTCAGGCATGACCTGGGGATGTATCTTTTTCGACTACGACCACGACGGCGAATGGGATTTGTACATCGTCAACGACTACCAGTTTGCACCCATCGAAAACATCCTATACCATGGCAATGGGGACAACACCTTCACCCCCGTTAGTGAGGGAAACCCCACGTTGGAGCGTGCTTACTCCGATTACGGTTTGGCGATGGGAGACTTCGACAACGACGGGGACATGGACCTTGTGGTGGCCACACCCAAAACCGCCACCCAACCTGGTTTGGGCTTGTTGCGAAACGACGCGTCTGAAGGAAATTGGATGAAGGTCAAGTTGCGCGGCACCTTGAGCAACAAGGATGCCGTCGGCGCCAGGGCCACATTGCACTACGACGGAACGTCACGCATGGACGAAGTAAACGTGGGGCAAGGGTATTCGGGCGCGAGTACGTTGACCCTGCACTGGGGACTCGGCGACGTGACGGCCACCGACTCGTTGGTGGTGGATTGGCCCAACGGCGAACGTACCACCTTCATGGACCTCGCCGTCAATACCCAACACAATTTGTGGGAGCCCAATGGATGCGCGGCCGACTTCGATCACGACTTCCTTCGCACAGCGGCCGACCTACTTGTGATGCTCAGTGGAATAGGGTCGACGAACCATATCACCGATTTGGACGGGGATGGGGCCACAGCAACCTCTGACCTATTAGTATTCTTGACCGTGTTTGGAAGCGAGTGTCAGTGACCGTTTGGCTGGACGTGCGCCATCAATCGCACGTCAGGCCGAAGGCGCCAAGCATCTGCAAGATGTCAGACACCGCCACGGTGCCATCTCCATCAAGGTCTTCGACACAAGGGTTCTCCCCGCTTGTGCCCACACAAACGCCGAGCAACGCATCCCAGGCCGTTCCTGGCCCACAGCAGTCGCCCGCCGAACAGTCTTGAGGCTCGGGAGCCGTGCAAGGGTCGCAAGAGGCAAAGCAATGAATATCCAGGGTGGTATCCGCTGAACCCACGACAAAACTTCGGTTATATCCCCCAAAGCCATTGGAAACGCCGCAATCCGCGGGCACGCCTTCGTCGGTGCCCCACGCGTTGCCATTGAGAAACTTGTACTGAACCTCTGACCCCGTTTGCGCGACCACCGTCACGCGATACACGCTGTCTGCACTCAACACCATGGGGGTGTCACCGGGCACCCATCCTTGGAACGAACCGGCCACATGGATGCCCGAAGCTGCCACCTCTAAGTCGCCCATGTCCAATTGAAGCACCGTCTCATACTGACACGATCCGTTGTCCGCTTCAGCCAAGGGGTCGTAGTTCTGTGCCACGGGGTCGGTGCATCCAACCTCCACCAAAATTGGCAGCGTACCGTCGGTGTCAGGCGTGGGTAGCGGCATGTCCATGTACAAGTGCCATTCGCCCGGTTGCAGGGTCATGGCCTCGCCCAAATTATTCACCGACACGGGCAGTCCGGTGAAGTGGTCGTGCCAGGTACCTGTATAGGGAAACCCTGGAACCATGTTGACGGGGGCCACGTCGAAATTACCAACGAGCACTACGTTTTGGTCAGGCGTATACAGGTGAATGCGCTTGCCCTTGCCCGAACCATCCACGTTGAAATCGTAGGTGCCAAACGCGGGCTGGTTCCGCTTCAGGTCGTTCAACGCAGCAATGGTCTTGGCCAATCCTAGGCGGTTGGCGTTGGATAAATCGCCCCATGGGGCAGGCTTTTCATTCAGCTTGCATTGCTCGTCGAAGGTGCCATTGAGGCAGTCGAAGATGCTGATTTGGTACCCGAGCTCCCCCCACTGCCACATCATTTTGGGGCCTGGGATCGCGAGCAAAAAGGCATGCACCATCGCCAAGCGGTCCATCGCGGTCGCCTCCTCCTTTGAGTCGTACCCGTTGAAGGCATTGCCGTAGGTGGTCAGCTCGTACGCCATGCGCTCTTCGTCGTGGCTTTCTGCGTAGGTCAACAAGTTGGGCCACTGGTAGCCACGATTTTGCCACGAACCGTAATTGATGTCTCCGTCGTAGCCCATCACCGCTTGGGTGTACTCGGTGGTCATTTTGCCCCACACCATGAATCCTCCGTTCGCAAGCGCCGTCTCCTCGTCGTTATTGCCAAGGTGTTCCAAAATCAAATACGTGCCGGGATGGTTGCCCCAGATATCGTTCGCGTAATCGAACAAAATGTCCACGCGGCTCTGGTCGTATTGGTTCCACACGCCCACGTCGCTTCCAGAGTCCGTCTGGGTCAATCCCTTGCTCAAATCGATGCGGTAACCGTCAATGTGAAATTCCTCAACCCAGAAGTCAAATACCCGCTTCCAAAACTCCCTCGTCCAAGGGTCGCCGTGGTCGAAGTCGTAGCCAGGGCTAAACGGGTGCTTAGCTATTTTGTTGAACCAAGGGTTATCGTCAGCCGCGGACCCATCGCTATCCTGGTACAGCCGAACCAATGGATCCGTGCCAAAGCTGTGGTTAGGCACGACGTCTATGATGACCGCAATCCCCCGGGCATGGCATTTGTTGACCAATTCCTTCAGCTTAGCGGCGGTTCCGTAGAATTTGTCCACGGCAAAACGGAAGTTGGGGTTGTAACCCCAGCTGAGATTACCTTCGAATTCGTTGACAGGCATCAGCTCAATAGCGTTGAAACCCATGAACTCGAGGTAATCCAGCTGGTTAATGAGGTCCTGGAAGGTTTGAGCCTCGTCAAAGTCCCGTACCAGGGTCTCATAAATGACCAATCGGTCCGACGGGGGCCGTTGAAAATCTCCATCCGTCCACAAGAAATAAGGGTTGTCGGTACGAAACGCAGTGGTATGCCAATTCGCCTGGCCTGTCGGGAACGTCGGCATGCCAGGGAAATGGCTCTGCGGGATGTATTGGTCGTTCCATGGATCCAACACGAGTTGGGCGTACGGATCGCCCACTTCGAGGTTTCCTTCCACCATAAAATGGTATCGGTACCAAACCCCAGGACTCAAGCCATTGACCTGAATCCAATGACGGTTGCCGTCCACGCTCTTGCGCATCAACGAACCGTTCGTTGACGTGAAGTTGTTGAAGTCGCCACGGAGGTGAACGTACGCTTTGTCCGGGGCCCGCAATTGCACGATGACCGTGGATCCGTTGATGACGTTCACGCCATCCACCGTTCCAGCGGGAGGGTCCAGCACGATGGGTGTTTGTCCAAAAGCGACCCATGCGGTGCACAACCAAAGGAATCCCAAAAGGAAGGCGCTGCCTAATGGGCCGGTCAAGCGTCTATTCAATCGCATCTCCATCGCTCAAAGTGTAAGTCTTACACCAAGATACAAAACCACGCCCACATGCCCTACATGCAACGCCATGGAACGCCATGGAACGAAAAATTTGATGCCCATTAATGAGCCACTTCCACCACCAACTCGTCAGCAAATAGCCAGGTCGGCTCCGTGGCGGCGTCGTGCCATTCGGGGCATGGTCCGGGATTGACCAAGCGCATGCGCACATGGCGCACACGGACGCCTTTCGCCGATAAGTTCACCGGAATGACCGTTTGGTTGGGATTGGGAAGCAAGGCGTCGCCCCAAGGTGCTTGGGTGGCAAGCGGTTCGAACGTTTGGCCATCGATCGACACGCTCCACTCCACCTTCGATGGCATGAAAATCCAGGCATCTTGGTACAAATACAGATGGGTTGAGAGACGTTCGATAGGCAATGACTCTCCGAGGTCCAGGGTGCAAATCAAATCCTCCCCCTGCACCGCTTGCCACGCCCCATCTCGAAAGTCCGAAGACCCCAATCGGCCATCGGCGAGCGCCTGCAAACCGCCCCCCGTATACGACTGGCTGGGTTCAAACGCCAATTCAAGGGGCTGATGAGCTCCTGCATGGCCCGCCAGGGGAAAGCGCTCGGCCACGCCTGTGCGCCGGCCGCGAATGACCACGTCCACGACGAGCGCTCCTTGGCCGGCAACGACCAACGTGTCCCCCACCTTGCCAAGCAGTTCTGGCGCCTCGTTTGTCGAAGGTTCGAAGGACACCATCCCTCCCACGTTTCGCAGGTTGGGATGGACCACGACGCGCACCTTGCCGAGGGTTGAAGGCAACACCTCCACCCGCACAGGCACCCCTTCAAGCCCTGGCTGAAGACCCATCTCCGCCCAGCGACGACCGAGGGCATCCAGCCGGTCCAAAAACCCGTCGTAAGCCCCCTCAAGCTGGGTGATTTGGGGGCCTGACCACAACACTTCGGCCAACCCGGTGGCCCGGGGAAACACCTTGCCCATAACCTCTTCTTGGGGTGCCCGTTCCGTCCACATGTTACACTCGCCGCCCACGATGGACCCGCGATGGCCCTTCGCCGCGTCGGGCACGGGAATGAAGCCATGCACCTCCTTCAAGTCGGTGGAACGCAAGGGATAGTCCAGGTAGCAATGGCTGGTGGGCGACACCACGGCGTCGGTCCCTTGATGGGTCGCTTCGAT
>MDSV01180482.1_pt1 | contig 13665 bp, 11 predicted proteins | sample 810851 | NCBI WGS metagenome assembly MDSV01 (sample SAMN05326640, study PRJNA326480) | marine metagenome | isolation source: seawater | place: Atlantic Ocean: North East | collected 2012 | reverse complement strand
GTCTTCCACAAGGAGTATAGCGCCGCTTCCTGTTATATCTTTGGTATTTTTTTTATTTATGATTGCCGTGTCATTTGTTTCCCTCACGTTCACTTCAATGCACCTTGGAATATAGATTTCAAATCTTGTTCCTTCACCGGTCTCAGTATTGGCTAAAAAAATATACCCGTTTAACTGTTTAATTATCCCATAAACCATTGATAGACCTAAACCAGTTCCTTGCACTCCTTTACTTGAGTAAAATGGTTCAAATATCTTTTCCTTCATATCAGAAGGGACTCCCGCACCATTATCAGTTACGGTTACTCTTACATAATCTCTGTCTTCCAAATTGACCGCATAATGTCTAGGAATGTCAACATTTAAAATATTATCTGTTTGTATAGTGATAACCCCATCCTTCTTATTAACTTCAATAGCATCTCTGGCATTTATGACAAGGTTTGTAATTACTGACTCAAATTGGTTCAAATCCGCCCTTATGTTCCACAGCTTTGAGTCATGCCTGAGATCAATTTTTATTTTATCTCCTACGAGTCGATTTAAAAGAATCGTTTGTTCTTGCAATAGATCGGTTAACGAGATTATTTCTAAATTAAAATTTTGTTGCCTTGAATATGCAAGCAATTGCCTAACAATGCCTGCAGCTCTTTGTGCATTCTCTCTTATTTCCTGTAGCTCTCGAAATGTAGGGTCCTCAGGTTTAAACCTCAAAATTAGAAGGTCTGTTGAAACAATGATAGCTGTCAATACATTATTGAAGTCATGAGCAACCCCACCAGCAAGCTGCCCAATCGACTGTATTTTTTGGTTTTGATAAGACTTTTGATCTATCTCAAGGTCTATTGTGCTATTTTTTTTATCTGTACCCGAATTATCTTTAAATAATTGCTCAAAAATAAAGACGATTCCGAGAGCAGATAGGATTGTGATAACTAGAAATAACGTTTGATACTGAAAAAAAACTAAGCCAAGAAATATAGATAAAACAGCCAGCGCAAGATAGAAAATTGTCGCCGTTGGGCCATTTGAGTAAGGTTTATTTGAACCTGTATATTTTTTCGTTTCTTTCATGCCTTTCTTGCGCTTCCACCGATAGAGTTGCTGTAGGTCTGGCCTCCAATCTTGCCAATCCAATTGGATCTCCAGTTTCTTCACAGTAACCATACTCACCATCTTCAATGCTTTTGAGCGCCTTATCAATCTTCGAAATTAATTTTCTTTGGCGATCTCGGGCCCTTAACTCAATTGATCGATCCGTTTCATTTGAGGCTCTATCTGTGTCATCAGGAAAGGAGTTTTTTTCTTGTAAGTTTTCAAGTGTTAGTTTTGAGTTTGAGATTATCTCTTCCTTCCAATTTTGAAGTTTATCTCTGAAATACTCTAGATGCTTCTCACACATGTACTCCTCAGATTCGCTCGGAATGTAATTATCATTAGCCACCATAACTAACCTCATTAGCAAATTTGATAATATTTATATAGACTTATCTAAAAAACTAATCAATGAATTAAAAAAAAAAAATAAAAAAAATGCTTTACTGTTAATAATGTTTATTGGTTTAAGAGTTTTTTCTGAAGAGAGCTGCTTGTTGTTGTGTACTGTAGTGTGTGCTTTTCATCGGGATTTATTCTTTTAAATACTGCATGAGCCATTAAAGCCGCCTCATGAAAACCAGATAAGATTAGCTTAAGTTTACCTGGATATGTATTAATATCTCCAACTGCAAAAATGCCAGGAATACTTGTTTCAAAAGTTTCTGTGCTAACAACAATCCTTTCATCTGACAAATCAATCCCCCATTTATCGACAGGCCCCAGTGACATTGTGAGACCGAAAAAGGGCATAAGTATATCGCATGGTAAGTCTAGAATTTTATTTTCTTTTATACATTTTACTGCAGTTAAGTTACCATCAGTACCAATAATCTCATTTACTTGGCCAACATGGAATTGGATCTTTCCAGCGTCTCTAAGATCCATCACTTTTTTGACAGTAGCTGGTGCGCCACGGAATTTATCTCTTCTGTGAACAAGCGTCAGGCTCTTGGCTACATCATAAAGCTGCAGAGTCCAGTCTAATGCGCTATCTCCACCCCCTAAAATAACAATATCCTTATTTTTGAAACGATCCACTCTATCTATTGAGTATCTTATTGATTTGCTGTATTTATCTAGATCCGGAATATTTGGTTTTTTTGGCTCAAATGATCCTCCGCCAGCTGCAATGACGACAGCTTTAACATCAAAGACAAGATCCTTATCGGTTTCAACCAGCCAATTTCCATTCTTTTGCTTTTTAATTTTATTTGCAAGCTGCTCATAATGAAATACAGGAGAAAATGGTTTTACTTGCTTTAATAAATTCTCGGTGAGATCTTGCCCTGTAATTACAGGGTATGCAGGGATATCGTATATTGGTTTTTCCGGATATAGTTGGGCGCATTGCCCGCCAGGTTTATTCAAAATATCAATTACGTGACAGTTCAAATTTAAAAGACCAAGTTCAAATACAGCGAATAATCCAACAGGACCCGCTCCGATTATTAATGCATCTGTTTGTATTGGATTACCCATGAATGCACCACTAGAATTGTTTTTCAGGAGTTTGGATAGTAATACCGTCAAGTGTCTTATCAATCTTGATTTGACATGAAAGCCTACTATTTTCTTTCACGTCAATTGCAAAGTCCAACATGTCTTCTTCCATCTCTGTTGGTGCGTCAAGTTTATCCACCCATTCGTCTTGAATATAAACGTGGCATGTTGCGCATGAGCAGCCACCCCCACATTCTGCTTCTATTTCATAAATATCATTATTTTTTGCGCAGTCCATTATGGTCTCTCCCTCTGTTGCATTAACAGATTTGAGCGCACCCTTTGAGCTTATAAAATTAATAACTACCATTAATTACTTCCTAAAAAATTGACGCTCTTTTGATATAATATCTTTCCCGTCAAATTCAAATGACTTTGATGCATATATATTATAATTTAAATATACAGATTCGATATATTAGAATAATTTATCCAAATAATTTGTATATTCTGCATATAAATATTATTTGATATTTGATAATCTTTAACTTAATATAATACATTAGGTAATTATAACTAAAGTATTAATATAATTGAAATTTTTATTGTTAAAAAAAATGACAGATCTTGATTATAAGAATAAAAAAAATAGCAATCCAATACCCGATAATGCAAGTCACGCAAATGATGATGATTTATATGCCGCAAGCTTAATTGATCGCGTAAAAGAAGTAAAACATACAAAGGGCACACTCTATTTTGTGGGTATAACTTTCATTTATCTTCTGATTGGTATCGCGATATTACTATTTAATTACAATGAGGTAATTAATTCGCCTTCTGCAATATTTGATATTTTTAAAATACAGAAAATCCAGATCTACACTGTAGCATTTTTGATAATTATTCCAATCTTTTGGTTATATTACTCCATGGTCAGAAAGCTCAAAGAAATTACAACTATATCTGAAGGGCTTTTAAATACAGCTCTAAGGTTAACACATCCCGTAAAGTCATCTGAAAAAGCTGTTTCCACACTAGGTAGCGCAATACGAAATGAGATCAGCCATATTACCAATGCGATTAACGAGGTAATAAAAAAATCAAGTGATATGGAAAAATCCGTAGCACGTGAGATCAATCAGATTGAATCAAGCATGTCCTCCAATGAAATAAAATTGATGGAAATGGTCGACTCTCTAAAGTCACAGAAAGAAGAAATTATAGAGACAACTTCTACGACCAAATCGGAGGTCGAAGAGCTTCTAGAAAAGTTCCACAATGAAACATCAGAGCTTGATCAGCAAATTAACTTACAAGTTAAAAAACTATCAGCTATTGATGAAGAATTTACAAGATCCATGTCTAAGTTTGATGATACTGTCGAAAAAATTGAAGCATCATCAGCGTTAATAAAAGATAACAGTGACGAAATTTCATCAAGTTTAAATTCAACAAATAATACTATTAATGACCAAACAACATCTGTAAGAACTGTCAGAGATGAGCTTGAATTAACGCTCAATAATTTAAATAAACTAATGAGTGAACAAAACTTGCGGCTAAAAGACTCGGTTGGTGAACTAAGTCGTTTAAGCGATGGAATGAATACAAAAATCCTTAATACAGATCAGCTTTTACTGAACTTTAAAAATGAAATGGAGCCTAAACTCTCACTTATTTACGAGGGGTTAAGCAGAGATATCAAATCTCTCGGAGAAATATCCCATGCATACGAGACAAATATATCTGATATAAGTGCGACCACCATCAGAGTTATTGATGAAAAATTAGCAGAAGAACTCTCAATTAATAAACGCCTATCTGATCATTTAAAGAATATATCTGAGGAGCTGAAGAACACGCTTTCTAGTCAGATAATAAGTATCGAAGAAATATTTAAAGATATTAATTCGGAGGCAAAAACTACAATTGAAGGACAAAAATTTGAAATTGAGAAGTCTTTTGACCAAAAAATATTAGAGTTTAACGCAAAAACAAAGATGATGATGGAAGCAATAAAAGATATAACGAATGATACAACCGATAAGTTAAATATGACTATAAAAGAAATCCTTCAAACTATAAAATTAAACTTTAATGACACATCAAAAGCCGCAGATCTTGAGCTCTCCAGCATTCAAGATAATATGCACGAACAATTAATTGGGCTGAGTGCTAGTTTACTCGAAAAATCTGAAGAGCTCAGTCAGAATACAATCAGTAGTATTGAAGGTATTCAGAATAATATATCATCATCTATCGATGGCTTCCGACTTGAAGCAAGAAACACGACAAGTGATATTGCGAATGAGATATCTGTAACAACATCAAAAATATCGGCAGAAATGGTTAATGTTCAAAAAGAAACCCTCAATAAAATAAATAGCGAAATCAACCAGATTTCAAATTCATACAACGAGAGTTTACTCAGCCTTGTAGAAGTTACTGAAAAACTTGTAAAAAATCTAGATGATACAAGAAGTTCAATTAAACGGGATATTTTTGAACTCCCTGATGAAACAAATCAACATCTAAGCAAGATGAGAGGTGTCATTGAAGAGCAAATTACAGCAATAGGGCAATTGAATTTATTAATCTCAGAATATGACGTAAATAGAGATATGGAATTGGCTCAACCACAATTAAAGCGTTCTCTTGAGAAAAAGAAAACAGCTACAAGAACACCAACTCAAACCCAAAGAACACCAGCAAAAGATTGGATTTTGCCAGAAATCCTATCGCCAAAGGCAAGGATGACAGAGAAAAAAACTAGCGCTGATAATCAAAAACTTGAAATCCTTGAAAATGAAATCCTTGATTTTTTAAAGTTTGATTACGAGAAACTATCAACATTGCTGCCAAACAGACAACCAAATGAATTCTGGGAGGCCTACTATAATGGAGCTAGTGATGTTATTAGCGAGAGAGACTATTCACGAACTGGACGAAAATTATTCAATCAAGTTAAGTCCAAATATTCCGAAAATAAAAAATTCAGAAGCCTAGTTAATAAGTATCTAAAGTCATTCGAAGAAATTATTTCCAATCATCAAAAAATAAACAATGAAAAAGAAATTAGTCAATTTCTTGACTCAGAGTCGGGTATTTTATTTTTTCTAGTATCACATTCAATCGGTAAGCTTGACTAAAATAAAAGCATATGAAATCGACTATCTAGATAATTATATTTCCAATGAATAAATTAAAAATATCATTTGGACCAGAGAGTTTCTCGCTAAAAGATAGTTTTACTATATCGAGAGGTGCAAAAAAATCAGCGGATTTAATAACTTTACGAATTTCTGACCATATTTATTCTGGTTTCGGAGAGTGCACACCAAACATTAGATATGGCCAAACTATCGATGGAGAGCTAAATAAATTAGAGGTTATGACGCAAGCATTGCAGGATGGTAATTATGAAATTGATAGAGAAATAATAAATAAATTATTCAAACCAAGCCCAGCTCGATCTGCGTTCGATATTGCATTATGGGATCTTGAATTAAAAAAAATAAAAAAGTCGATTTGGTCTTTTCATAACGCCAAAAAACCTGATGCATTACCTACTATGATAACCTTGGATGCGTCAAGCATTGAAAAGAACCTATCAACTGCGCGTCAATTTAGTGATAGCGCGATATTTAAGATAAAGTTTAAAGGAGACAAAACAGATATAGATAGATTATTGAAAATTAGAGAGTACTATCCAAAAAAAAGACTGCTAATTGATGCAAATGAGTCAATATCTCCATCGAAAATAGATAAATATATTGAGTCCTGCGAAAGATTTAATATTGAAGTTTTAGAACAGCCAATGAAGACAAGGTATGATGAGTTACTTGGGGAAATAAAAACTAAAACTATTTTATGCGCAGACGAGTCATGCTCCAGCCTTGAAGACATAAAAAAAATTGAGAAGTACTATGATGCAGTAAATATAAAACTTGATAAAGCTGGCGGCCTTACCGAGGCACTGCTGATGCAAGAGGCAGCAATTAGCAAAGGGATAAAAACAATGAGCGGCTGTATGCTCTGCACATCTCTTGGAATAGCTGCATCACAAATCATTGCCTCTAAGGCAGAGTACATTGATCACGATGCCCCCCTTTTTCTGGAACAAGATCGAACGATAAAGATTAATTACTCCTGTGGTAACATGAATATTGCTGACTCAATATTATGGGGATAAATGGACTCTATTCTTAAAAATTTAATTTATGAAAGAAAGATATTATCCATTGGAGAAACCATAATTAATACATCACTTATCAGCAAAAATTATGACTTTGAAAATTATTATCTGGAAACTACAAATAGGAGATACTCACTTAAAATTAACAAAAAAAGTGATGACCACTGCTCCGTAATCAATCGAATGTATAATGATATACAATTTAATCCCTTAACTAGGAGAGAGATTTATTATTCAGATCCAGAAATATTATTGATGGAATACTTTCAAGCTGAGAGCCAAGAAATGCGATTTTTTAACCAGCATATTTTTGGTGAAAGTATTGCTAAATTTCACTCTCAAAGAGAGTCTTACTATGGATATGGATATGACACATATATTGGCTCCTTATTGCAAGAGAATAAAATGAGTCCGTCATGGAAAAAATTTTATCTTAATCAACGCTTTGATTGTCTACTAAGTAAAATGAAAGAAACTTTGTCGATTAACCGTGAATTGAATGATAAAATATTAACCGTAAGAGACTATATTGATAGAAATCTAAGTGAACCATCGAAGTCAACCTTAATTCATGGAGATATCTGGTCAGGTAACATACTGGTTGATAATGATCGCAATCTAAAGATTATTGATCCCGCATTATTCTATGCAGATAATGAGTACGAGCTAGCTTATATATATCTCAATGGTACATTTAGTCGTGGTTTTTATGACAGCTACAACCATAATAATCCAATTAGTAATGATTTCTGGCCGTTCAAAATATATGTCTATCAAATCATTCCCCTTATGCAATATGTGCTTCTTGAGGGACCAATTTATCTGAAAGAAATTGAAAAAATACTAGATTTCCTAATTAAACGAGAAAAATTAAAATATTAATTTCTTCAAATATAGAGCAAGTGAACTATAATGAATAAATTGAAAAATTTGGAGGGCATTTTTTTTCAATGAAAAATCCAATAATCAAATCAATGTTGATCATTATCTTTGGTTTTTTATTCTCAAGCCAGACTAGTATTTCTGCTGAAAGAAATCTGCAAAAATGTAGAGAATTTAGTAGTATTGGTTTGCATTTGCCTGCTATTGAGCAATGCCAAAAAGCAATGAGGGATGGCGTAAATCGTGAAGCAGAATTAGAATTATTGTATTATTTGGCAAATTCTTACTCATCAATTAACAAAAACAAGATGGCAAAAGAAGCAATAACTAAACTTCTAAATACCAGCCCCTCAATTAGCGCTAACGATTATTACCTTGCGGGCCTAATTGAAATTAAGTTAAATAACAACAAAGAAGCTATTTACTACCTTGAGAAGGCAATTCTCGGTGAACCGAACTCAATTAGTATCAAAAGGCAGCTTGCAAGGGCATTATTCCAATCTGGTGATACAAGAAAAGCAAATCTTATTTTAACAGGAAACTTTTATGAGGATCGCTCAGATACTCAAAGTATGACGCAACTGAGTGAAAATTTAATTTCTGAAGGAAATTTGATTAAAGCTAATTTGATAACGAATAGAATTATAGAAATTAATCCAGGCTATTCTTATGCGTACTATTTGAAGTATGTCATATCAATCAAAGAAGATGACTTACAAAATGCACTGGCAAATATCAATAAAGCAATAATGCGCGACCGGAAGAATATCAGGTATCTGATCGAGAAGGTAAAACTATTAATAACAAATAAAAAATATGATCTTGCAAAATATAATCTTACCAAAATTGAACAAGTGAATCCAAATACACGAGGCATACCAAATCTATATGAAAATATCTTAGATTTACAAGCTGCCGATCTACATTCTTCTGCTAGGGAAATGATTAAACAAAAAGATTATGAAAGTGCAATAAACTACTATAATAAAGCGATAAATTTAAATCCATCAGATGCAATTTTATATTTTGAGCGAGGTCAATTACTTTCAATGACGAAAAATTACAAAAACGCTGAAAATGATCTTATTATTGCATCTTCACTGAACGAGAACCTGGTCGCAAGCAATGTAAATCTGATGCTCGGAAAAATATATTATCAACTTGGTGAAAGAGATAAATCTATTGCTTTCATTGATAAAGAACTCGCAATAAACGTAAACAATAAAGAGGCATTACTTTGGCAAATCAGATCATATTCTGAGACTGGCGAGTATGATTTTGCGGAGAATTATGCTGAAAAATTAATTGAAATTGCTCCTGACTCTCCTGATGGCTACTCCATTCTTGGCGATATCAAATTAATGAAGGGTGATATCCAAAAAAGTAATGAACTCCATAATAAAGTAATAGAACTTGATCCAAACTATAATATTGCCACAAGAAAAAAATCCGAATAATTTGTTTAATTTTTTTCTTCAAAATTGGCACAAATATATATATAACTAAAAATTGTTATTTATCACACTCGTAAGTATGCGGGATACAATAGAAAGTAAGATGGGAGATAAAATGTCAAATACACCTTGGAAATCAGATCAATGGCTAACTAGTCAGTGGAATTTTGCACCGGAAGTCACAAAGGAAATTAATTTTCCTGAAAAAATACAAATCCATGATGTCACACTGAGAGATGGAGAGCAACAAACTGGTGTTGCATTTAACTATGATGATAAAATAAAGATAGCGGAAGCATTAGCAGAAGCTGGTATACATAGAATTGAAGCAGGCATGCCTGTCGTTTCTCATCAGGATGCAAAAGTTGTATCAGATCTAGCAAAAAGAAATCTTGGACCTGAGATTTTCTCATTTGCAAGGTGTATGGTTGACGACGTTCAGCGTGCTGTAGATGCTGGTGTGTCTGGTGTTGTGATGGAAGTGCCATCAAGTCAACATTTAATTGAGCTTGGCTATAGATGGGAATTAGAGCGTGCTATCGATTTATCAATAGAGTCAACAAAATATGCCCATGACAACGGTCTAAAAGTGGTGTTTTTTCCGATAGATTTCTCAAGGTCAGACCTTAAATGGGTGATTGATCTCATTGAAAAAGTAGGAAATGAAGGGCACATGGATGCTCTCGCATTGGTTGATACAATGGGTGCGACATCTATTCACGCAATGCCATATTTTGTGAGTGCAGTCAAAGAGAGAATAAATGTACCTCTTGAAGCTCATTTCCATCAAGATTTTGGCTTAGGTATTGCAAATACACTAATGGCTGTATCAATGGGTGTTGAAGTTATCCATTCTACCGTGCTCGGCCTAGGTGAGAGAGCCGGTAATGTCCCAACAGAGGAGACAGTAATGGCTCTTAAAACGTTGTATAATAAGGATATTGGTATAAAAACCGAAAACCTTAAAGGGATTGCAGACTTGGTTCGGGATTTATCTGGAGTGAATGTTCCTTCAAATAGACCAATTGTTGGTGATGACTTATTCAATGTTGAGTCTGGAATCATAGCAAACTGGTTAATTAACTGCGGATATGAAAACCAGACCGAATTATTTCCATTTAGACCAAGTATGGTCGGACAAAAAGAGCCTGAAATAGTAATAGGAAAAGGTTCTGGAATTGACTCAATAAAAGATAGGCTTGATAGATTCCAAATCAAAGCAGATGATAAACAAGCAATGGATATCCTGATGGCGATCAAAGATTGGGGTCTTCAAAACAAAAGGCTCATGAATGATGATGAGTTCAGAAAAATTGCTGAAGATACTTTATCCTAATTGAGGAATTAACATGAAGATTGATCATTACGCCCGTGGAGGATTTAATGTCAGCTATGAGGAGAGGGTCTCTCCATCAGAGCTTAGATCACAACGAATAGAGAAGGCGAAGACTGAGCTTAAAAAAGCAGGGCTTGATGCACTTCTTGTTTGGAAAGATGAAAATCAACGCTATCTTACAGACCTAAGGCCTCAGATTATTCATGGAAAATCAACTTGTTTAAACGGCGCACTCTTAATAGAGAATGAAGAGCCGATTCTTTTTTGTTCTGGTGGCGAAAGAGATAGAATTGATAGAACAATGCCATGGATAAAAGAAGTGCATACTATCCCAATAATTGAGGAAAAAGCACTTATTCAGGGTCTTGTAAAGGACATACTTGGACCAGTTCTAAAAAAATATAAACTAGAAAATGCAAAAATTGGACTGGATGAGTCAAATATTATTTTCCATAAGACACTTGAAGAGCATTTTCCAAATTTATCTATCGAGGATGGTGATACGCCCATGCAGAAAGCAAGGATGATAAAATTGCCCGGTGAGGTTGTCATGCTTGAGGAAGCCACAGCAATTGCTGACGCAGTTTGTGCGACTGCAATTAATTCTGTTCAGGAAGGTGTTCGTGAGTGTGATGTAGCAGCCAATGCAATGCATACGCTATATACTTTAGGAGGGGAATACTCACATGTGACAACACCATTCGTTGCATCAGGCGAACACATGGCACCACCAAATAGAATCTGTTCTGATAAAATTATCAGAGATGGAGATTTGGTCTTTATTGATATTGGGGCAGCATGGAATGGCTATTTTGGCGATATGGCACGAACAGTTTATTGTGGTACACAAGCTTCATCACCGTCAAAAGAACAAATAAATGTATATAGTGCAGTGTATTATGGTCTACAAGCTGGTATCAATGAAATGAGACCAGGTAAGACAAATAAGGACTCTGCAAATGCCCTCATAAATGAGGCATCAAAGTTTGGCCTTGGTGGACGTTTTTTATCATTATTTATTGGTCATGGTGTCGGTATTGGAGCAAATGAACCGCCTTATATTGGGGAAACTCTTCCTGGTGCTCCGGAGTATGAATTTGAGCCTGGAATGGTATTTGCTGTTGAACCATTAATTTGGATTGATGGTGTCAGAGGTGGTGGCGGAGTTCGTCTTGAAGAAATGGTACTAGTAACTGAGGATGGACCACATATTATGTCGAGAACGCCATTTGATGAGAGACTAATAACTGATAAATAAAAAGGGGTAATAAAATGGCAAAAACAAAGATATTTATAACTCAACCAATAGCACAAAGTGCGATTGACAGATTGGAGCAACGAGGTGACGTCGAGATAAAAGTACACCCAGACGCATCAAAAATTATACCATACGACACACTCATGGATGAAGTAATGCATTGTGATATTCTATACTGTTTACTACATGACGTCGTAGATAAAAAAATTATGCAAGCCAATCCAAATCTTAGAGCGGTTGCGTCACAGTCAATTACACCTGATAGAATTGATGTAAAAGGAGCGACAGAAATAGGTATGCCTGTTACGGTAATACCAGCAGTTGTGACAGATGCAACAGCTGATATAGCTTTTGGGCTTCTATTATGCGTAGCCAGAAGAATACTTGAGGCAGATCGATTCGTTCGAGCGGGAGGTTATCCAGGAGCTCAATCGGCATTATTTTTAGGTGGCGATGTCTCTGGGAAGACACTTGGCCTTGTTGGAGGAAGAGGAAGAATCGGTAAAGCAACAGGAGTTCGTGGTAAAGGCTTTGGCATGAAAGTGATATATTGGGGACCAAATAGGATGACACCAGAAGATGAAGCTGAATTTGGATTTGAATATGTCGAATATGAGGAATTATTCAAGCAGTCAGATTTTGTTTCAGTTCATGCTGCAGAAAGGCCAGAGACAATTCATTTGATATCCGACAAAGAATTTAAACTTATGAAAAAATCTGCTTATATCATCAATACAGCCAGAGGGCCTATAATAGATGAGAAAGCAATGGTAAGGGCTCTTCAAAATGGTGAAATTGCTGGAGCTGGCCTAGATGTTTATGAAAACGAGCCACAGATCGAAGAAGAATTATTTGCGATGGATAATGTCGTTTTAGCTCCCCATCTTGGGTCCGCCGGTAAGGATGTCCGCGAAGGTATGGCACATCGAGTTGTAGATAATATAGAAGCGCTGATTGATGGCACAACACCACCAAATTGCGTCAACCCAGAAACTTTAAAAAAATAGGTATTTAAATGAAAAACGGTCCACTTGTTGTTGTAACGGATAGCCCATTTCCTTCACTAGATCCAGCAAAAAAGGCGTTGGAAGAAGCAAATGCTGAGGTAGTTCAGGCTCCTAGCAGTTCTGAGGAAGATATAATTAAAGCAGCTGAGAATGCAGATGCAATCCTAGTTACTTATGCTAAGCTAAATGAAAGCATACTAAGAAGCCTAAAAAACTGTAAGGCGATAGGTCGTTTTGGAATTGGTGTTGATAATATAGATCTAAAAGTTGCAGGTGAGTTAGGAATATCTGTTAATTATGTTCCAGACTACTGCCTTGATGAAGTATCAGACCAAGCAATGGCTATGATTATATCAATGGCACGAAAAATACCACAATCAAATAAACTTGTTCAATCAGGCAGATGGGAGATGCCAGCTGTAGTCCCAATGTACAGGTTAAGAGGTAAAACTGTGGGTCTTATTGGGTTTGGAAATATTCCTAGACTAATGACACCTAAAGCTCAGGCATTTGGCTTTAATGTGATAGCCGCTGACCCATACGCACCAAAAGAACTGTTTGAAAAGTATGGAGTTGAAAGCGTTAGCATGGATGAATTATATGAAAGATCAGACTTCATATCAGTACATGCTCCACTACTCCCAGAGACAAAGGGTTTGGTAAATAAAGACGCATTCAAAAAAATGAAAGATACTGCAGTTATTGTGAATACAGCGCGTGGTCCACTTATTAATGAGAAAGATTTGATAGAAGCCCTCGATAAGAATGAAATTGGTGGAGCTGGTTTAGACGTTGTTGAAACTGAGCCCTTACCAAAAAATTCACCGCTCATTGGAAGGGATAATGTGATACTTGCGCCGCATACGGCCTTTTACTCAGTAGAAGCTCTCGAAGAACTTCAGACAAAAGCTGCTTCAGATGTTGCAAGAGTGCTAAATGGTGAAGAGCCTGTATATCCAATTAAGGCTTAGAGGATTAGTTGCTGATTACCT
>MDSV01049727.1_pt1 | contig 13665 bp, 6 predicted proteins | sample 810851 | NCBI WGS metagenome assembly MDSV01 (sample SAMN05326640, study PRJNA326480) | marine metagenome | isolation source: seawater | place: Atlantic Ocean: North East | collected 2012 | reverse complement strand
TTTTTTTTTTTTTTTCGCCGCCGCGCCGCCAAGCGACGCTCGGATCGATTCGTTCAAAGCCTCGTCGGCGTCTTCGATCTCCTCCTCCAGCTTCTCCACGGCGGACTCGTTCCGTGCGAGCGTTGCGCGCTGGCCCTGCGTCAGCGGCGCCGAATCGCGCTCTTTCGCGGAGATGCGTTCCGATTCCGTTCGCAACGCCCGCACCTTTTCCTCCTTTCGCCGAATCTTCTCCTTTTGCTTCTCCTGTTTCTCAGTCAACGCGCCGGCGTGGTCCCGCCAGTCAATCGCGGCGAGCGCGGCGGTCACAGCCTCGCTCGGCCGATCGTCCGCGTCGCCCATGCCCCAGTCGCCACCTCCGCGCGCAAAAAAGTCACTCGACGCTTCTCGGTCGGATCCTGAAGACCGCGGTTTCGTCCTCTCCGCCTCGGACATCTTCTCGAGCGCGCGCAGTCTGCGCCGCTCGTCGCGGCTGAGGCCCTCCTCGGGCATGAGCTCGCTCGCGCCGGCGACAACAAACACGCGCGAGCTCTGCCCGAACCTGATCTGGTCGCCCACGAACACGGGCGCGTGCACGCGCGCCTTCAGCCGGCGCTTGTTCACGAACGTCCCGTGCGTGCTCGCGTTGTCGAACGCGAACGCCTCGGCGCGGTCGCGCGCGAACTGAATGACGGCGTGCGTGCGCGACGAAGAGGGGTGCTCCAGCACCACGTCGTTGTCCGGCGTCCGGCCGAGGGTGATGCAGCCGCGCCCGCGGCAGTCAACGACGTCAACGATGGCGCCGTCCTTGAGAACCTCCAGGGAGAAGTCCGCGGAGGACGGGCCGCCCCATTCGGGGACCTCGTAGCCGCCGGCAGGGGCGCGGGACGCGTCCGCGGGCGGCTCCGCGCGCGCCGGCGGCGCGAGATCTCCCTCGTGCTTTTCGGCACCCTCCGTCTTTTGGGCCGGGAAGAGGGGAGGGGGGGGAGGCATGGCGCGTTTCCCGCCGTCGTCCGCGTTGGCGACAGTGCCGTCAAAGCGGGGGGGTGGGGGAGGCATGTCCATCGCGTCCGGCGCGCGTGGCTTACCCGACCGCCTCAACGGTTGTGACAAGGGGAACGCGCCATTCGGGTTGACGTTTTCGGTCGAAGTGCCGAAACGCGAAACGGGCATGGGCGAATCGGGCGAAACGCCAACTGGCACTCTTCAAACGACCGTTCCCACTCGGTTAAAGTTGTTAGTTCTTGGAGGGCGAGGACGTAGTCTGGGGGCGGCGGACGCGATGCCCACCGTCCGCGACCTGTGGGCGGCCTCCGCCGCGAAGGGCGGCATGGAGATGACCATCGAGTTCGAGTACGACGAGCACGTTGCGGTGGTGATGGCCGCGTTCCGGGAACGCACGCGGACGCCACACGCCTCGATGCCGCTCGTGCATCGAGTGGACGTGCTGCGCGAACACGCGTCGCGCGGCGGGTGGAGCACGCGTAAGCGCCGGTTCTTCACGCACAACGACGCCCCGGAATGGGTACGACGCGTCAGCGGAGGGGACTACCTCGTGGGCATCGAGCGCGTCGAGTGGAACGACGCCGAGGGGTGCATGCGCATGTACACCGTGAACGAGAGCCACGCGGAGAAGATCGTCGCCGAAGAGCTGTGCGTGATACGGAAACATCCGCGCGACGGCCATCGGACGGTGAAGACGCTCACCGTGCGCGCGCGGCTCTGCGTCCGAGGCTGGTGGACGCTCGGCCTCTCCACCCTCGCCGAGCGATTCCTGCTCGGGCGCTACGAGCTGCTCGTGCAGCAAGGCAAGAAGATCGAGCTGGACGAAATCGAGCGATGGCGCGTCTCGGGCCGAGCCGACGCCGTCGCGAATGCGGACGCGCGGAAAGAAACGCGCGCCGACGCGGAGAGCGATTCGCCCGTCTCGACGCTTCGCCGAAGCTTTTCGCGCGAAGACGCGGAGAGCGCGGACAAAAGCCTCGACGGTCTCGCCGTGGAGTCGCTCGAGGCGTTCGAGCGGTCGCTCCGGTCCGACTCGGGGGAGAAGGAGCTCTCCGCGGCGGCGACGCCGGCGCGCGCCGGGGCGCGCGACTCCGATCGCCTCGGCGAGGACGAGTGGCTTTCCGCGCCGACCGAGACGCCGCCGTTCAAGACGCCGCCGCGGCCGAACGGCGGTACTTACCACGAAGAAAACGCGGGGTCGAGCACCGGCGCGACCGGCGCGACGGATGTGGGCACGCCGGGCGCGGCGGCGCGGCGGTTTCTGTCCCCGCCCAGCGCGGCGGATGCGCGAGCACTCAGAAAAGCGCGCTGGAGCGCTTCGCTGCGAAAGGAGAGCCTCAAGAAGAGCCTGCTTCGCGAACAAGGCCTTCGCGAACGAGGAGGCGGTGACCGAGCGGAGGAAGCACGCTCCGAGGCGGCGATCGCTCGGCGGCTCGGGCTGGAAACGGACGCGGAACGCGCCGCGGCGCGCTCGCTCGCTTGGCGCCGCGCCGTCGTGCGCGTCGCGTCGTGCTGCGCGCTCGCCGCGGCGGCGCACGAGCGCCGGGCCGCGCTCGAGCCGCTCACCGCGCGGCTCAGGCGCGCGGCCGTCGCCGCGAATAGGGCGCTCACTCGCCCGGGGCGGCGGCGCGAGAAAGCGGCGCGGCGCGAACGCGCGCGCGAACACGCGCGCGAAGCTCGCCGGAGCGCTCGTGCCGGTTTTCTTTCGCGCGAAGACGAAGACGCGAAAGAAAACGCGGAGGGCGACCGTCGCGCGAGCGGAGACGAGGGTTCGGCGGCGGACGCGGCGGACGCGAAAGGGGCGCGGGTGCGCATCGCCGAGCCGGCGAGCACGGAGGCGTGATGGGAGCGACGGAAGATACGATAGTGTGTTTCCTCTTGAAGCGTACAGAACGTTCGCGGTGTTTTGTTGTGTATGTTTGCCGTGCGAGGTCGACCGACAGACCGAAATCGGGACCGATTTGGCGGGAGCGACACCCGAGCGCGACGTTTCGCGGCAAAAAAAACCACTCTCGGGGGCGCTTGGCGCTTCGACGTCGGCGCGATGGCGGCCCCTGGAGAGGATGGACTGGAGAGTCCGTTGCTGGCTTCCGGGTTCACGTCTCGAGTGGACCCGGTGGACCGACCCCTGGAAGAAACGCTGGTGCGTGGCGTGCGTCCACCTTGCCTCCGCCCGGTTCCCGAACGCCTGAGTAGTGCATCTCGCCACCATCGGAGGCTGAAACCCTCCCGGGCTGGTCCTGACCCGACGTCTCTCCCGCGCGCGCCCTTCACGCCACCGAACGCAGGACCTCGACGACGCGCCCGCGTTTGACTCGTCATCCCGGTACAGCCCTTTTGGTCGGAGCTCCCAGCTGGAGGACTCGGGGCCCTTTCCCGACACCGCGGACGCCGATGCGCACGAGCTCGACGGTTCGCGCGCGGACGAAAGCGCCGAGTCGCCGGGTTTCCGACGTCTTTTGTCGCTGGCGCGGCCGGACGCGCGGTGGCTGATTCTCGGTCTGCTCTCCCTTTTCGCGCGCCTGCCGTTCTCGCTCGCCGCGCCGCACTTCGTCAGCCGCGCGATCGGCGGCGCCATCGCGGGGAGCGCCGCGCGCGCGCGTTCCGCCGTTGCCGCGTTCGTCGTCGCCGGTGTCGTCAACGCCGCGCTGGATTTCTGGAACGTCTTCCTTTTCGCCTTCGTGCAGAACCGCGTGGTGCGGCGGTTGCGCTCGACGCTGTTCGCAAAAATTCTGAACCAGGAGGCGGGCTTCTTCGACGCGAACAAAGCCGGGTCGCTGAGCAGTCGCCTGACGTCGGACTGCGTGGCCATCGCGTCCGACTTGTCGTGGGTGTTCCGCAACGTCGCCGAGGCGGCGGTGCGCGTCGCCGGCATCGCCGCCTACCTCCTCTTTCAAAACCCGCGACTCGGGCTCGTGGCGTGCGGCGCGACGCCGCTGGTGGCGCTCGTCGCCAGGGTCTACGGCAAGTGGATGGCCACGAACGCGACCGCGAGCCAGGACGCGCTGGCTGTCGCCAACGCGGCGGCGCTCGAGGCCATCGCCAACGCGCGGACGGTGAAGGCGTTTGCCAACGAGAAGTACGAGTCGCGGCGGTACGATCGCGCGCTGCGCCGGTGGTACGCGCTGTCCACGACGCAGGCGTGGGTCACCGGCGGATACTACGCGCTGGTGTACTCGTTCTGCTCGCAGCTTTTAGTGCCAGCCGCGCTTCTGTGGTACGGAAACGAGCTGGTGCTCGCCGGCGAGATGCCCGCGGAGCGGCTCGTCGCCGCCATGCTGTACCAGGCGCAGCTGCAGGAGTACGTCGGCAACCTGCTGGACGCGGTGACGTCGATGTACAAATCCTCCGGCGCGGCGGCCGCCGCGTTCGCGCTCATCGACCGCGTGCCGCGCGTGCGCGCGTCCGGGAACGCCATCGTCCCCGGCTTCTCCGGGACGGTGAGGCTGAGCGGCGTGCACTTCAGCTACCCGACGCGGCCGGAGCGGCCGGTGCTCCGCGGCTTAAGTCTGAAGGCGAGCCCGGGGACTGTGACGGCGCTGGTGGGGGCGAGCGGCTCCGGGAAGAGCACGGTGTTCGCGCTGCTGCTCCACGCGTACGAGCCCGAGCTCGGCGCGGTGACGCTGGACGGCGTGGACGTCTCGATGGTCAACAGGCGGTGGCTGCACTCGGTGATCGGGGTCGTCGGCCAGGAACCCGTGCTGTTCGCGGGGACCGTGCTGGACAACATCACTTACTCGCGGCGCGCGAGCGAGGCGGACCGTGCCGAGGCGCGCGCCGGCGAACGGGCGGCGAGGGAAGGGGAGACGAGAAAAAAACGCAGAGACGGTCGCCGCGCGTTTTCGTTCTTCGCGCGCCGCCGCGACGTCCGCGACAACCGCGCCCGCGGCGCGAGGGGCGCGGAGACGTCGCGCGACGACGATCGTCACGATCGCGACAGTACGACGCGACACGACGCGGAGGACGAGGAGGCTTTCTTTGGCGGCGGCGGCGCTCCGTCCTCCGACGCGGGGGACGAGGAGGCTTTTTTTGGCGTCGACCGTTTGGACGAGGACGACGAGCGGCGACGCGACGGCAATCGCCTGCGAGCGAACCCCCCGGACGAAGCCGTGATGCGCGCGGCGTCTGCGGCGAACGCGCACGGGTTCATCTGCGCGATGCCTCGCGGGTACCACACGGAGGTGGGCGAGGGAGGCGCGCAGCTGAGCGGCGGGCAAAAGCAGAGAGTCGCCATCGCGCGCGCCGTGTTACAGGACCCAAAAGTGCTCCTGCTGGATGAGGCGACGTCGTCGCTGGACCGGCGCGCGGAGAGGCGCGTGCAGGCGGCGCTGGACGCGGTGTCCCGGGGGCGCACGACGCTGACCATCGCGCACAGACTGAGCGCCATACGCGCCGCCGACAAAATCTTCGTCCTTCGCGACGGCGCCGTGGCGGAGAGCGGCACGCACGAGTCTCTGTCGCGGTCGCGCGCCGCGAACGGCGCGCCGCCGGGTTTAGGAACCCTAAACCGCGCGCCGTACCGCCGGCGCGAAGCCGAGAGCGGCGCGCGCGCGACGGACGACGACGAAAGCGACGAAGAAGGGTCCTGACTTTTTAGACGCGAAAGTATGTAGTAGCTAGACTATATTCTAGCTCGCTAGCTACAGTATTAGAGTGGTCAGTCACTCGCGCTTCGCCGTCTGCCTCTTGAGCGCTTCTTCCTGCCACGGCGCCAGCCTCTCCCTGTCCATGCTCAGCGCGAAGCTCTTCTTGATCACAGAGGCCACGCGCAGGTTCGCGTCGGAGTAGTCCGCCGCGACGGGGTACGTCGGGTCGTCCAGACGCACCTCCACCAGGTCCCCGGCTTTTTCGAGGAGCGTCGCGCAGTCGGGCGAGAGCCCGCGGAGGGTCACGCTGACGGCGCCGCCGCGCTTGATTTTGCTCGCCGCGTCGTCGACGGCGACCAGCGCGCTGCTGTCCCAGACCTTCGCGCTCGTGAAATCCAGCACCACGCGCTTCGCGCTCTCGTCGGAGGCGAGCGCGTCGACGGCGTCGGCGAAGGCGCGCGTGGAGCCGAAAAACAGCGGGCCGCGAAGCGCGTACACGGCGACGTCGGCGAGGTCGAGCTGGTCGCGCTCGACGACGCGTTCGGCTTCGACGCGTTTGGCACTCTTCCAGGCGAAGCCGAGCGCGGACACCACGACCCCCGCGAAGACCGCGACCGCCAGGTTCGTGAGCACGGTGACGATTGTCACCAGCGCGATCACGGCGGCGTCCGTTTTCGGGATCTTGGACGCGCGCGAAAAGGAGGACCAGTCGAAGATGTCCACCACCAGGCACAGCATCGTGCCGACGAGCGCGGCGATCGGGACGCGCTCGATCACCGCCGCGCCGAAGGTGACGTAGGCGAGAATGGCGAGGCCGCACGTGATTCCCGCGACGCGCGTCCGTCCCCCAGCCTGCACGTTGATCACGGACTGCCCGATCATCGCGCAGCCTCCCATGCTCGCGAAAACGCCGCAGACGACGTTGCCAACGCCTTGCGCGACGACTTCCTTGTGCGTGCTCGTCCGCGCCAGCGTGGTTTCGTCCACCAGCTGCTGCGTGAGGAGCGTCTCGATGAGCCCCACGGCCGCGACCGAGGCGGCGAACGGCGCGATGACGGTCAGGGTGTGGAGGTTGACCGGCACGCTCGGCAGGTGGAACGCGGGAAGCGCGCCGGAGACGGCGGCGACGTCGCCGACGGTTTTCGCCGCCGCGAACGCGCCCGGCGCGACGACGTTTGCCAAAACCGTGACAAGGACGATGGCGGCGAGGGGCGCGGGGATCTGTCGCGGCCAGAACGTCTCCGCGGCTCGTTTCGAGCCCAGCACCTTTATCAGCAGCGCGGTGATCGCCGTCAGTGCCACCTGCGTGTACAGCGCCGCGCCCTCGAGGTTCCGGAACGACGCGAGCTGCGCGCCGCCGATGACGACGGCGAGGCCGTTCACGAAGCCGATCATGCACGTGTTGGGCACCAGCCGGATGAGCTTCCCGAGCCTCGCCGCGCCGCACGCCAGCTGGATGAAGCCCGCCATGAGGACCGCGGCGAACAGGTACTCGGGGCCGTGGCTCGCGACCAGCGGCGCGAACACCACCGCGGTCGCCCCCGCGGCGCCGCTGATGACCCCCGGCTGCGCGCCGAGCACGGCCGTGGTCAGGCCCATGAGCGCCGCGGCGTGGAGCCCGCAGATGGGCGACACCCCGGCGACGAAAGTGAACGCGAGCGACTCCGGGACCATCGCCAGGGAGACAGTGATGCCCGCGAGGATCTGGCCGAGGATGGGGGGGGGCGCCGCCGTCGCATCGGCCACCTCAGAGGTCGCCGCGCTCGCCGAGACGGCGCGAGGCGACCCCGCGACCAGCTTCCGCCAACCTGGCGTTTCGGTCCGGCCGAGCGAAGTGCCCGCGCGCCGGTGGGACCTGAAGGCGCTTCCCGACGGTCGCGCCCGCGGCGGCGCGGCCGAGGCGACGACGCGCGCACGCGTTGCGCGCGCGCGCCTAGCGGGCGCCGCCGCGAGCGCGGGACGGCATGCCAGCACGTGCGTCGGCATGGCGTGCGCTCGTACGAATAATAGCCACTGCAGACGAACACCCGGCAACCATCGGTGGGCGACGAGTGTGCACGTCACCTCGTCACGACCAAACACTTCTGTTTTCATTCGTCCCTCGCCTCCTCCTCCTCGCGCTCCTCCTCGCTCCCGTCCCACGGGTCCTCCTCCCCTTCGTCCATCGGGTCCAGCGCGACGATGGCCTCCCTCAGCGTCTTCAGCGGCATCGACTCGCGCAGCTCCGCGGGCCGCCGCCCCCCGGAAGCCAAGACGACTTTGCCGGCGACGCTGCGCGACAGAAACGGGCGCACCGCTTCCCACACGACGCGCGTGACGGTTCCCGTGGGCAACGCGTACAGCCGGTGTAACCGTTCCGGGTAGTTGTCCTGGAACGTGGAAGCCAGCGCCGCGACGAGCCGCAGATCCAGCTCTGTGCCGTACGGCGCGAACAGAATGAGGGAGAACCGGCCGGTCGTGGAATCGTCGCGCGGGTGCTTCGGGGACGCCGTCGGAGACGCCGACGACGACGCGTCGCGAGACGCGCCGCTTCCGCCCGCGCGCGTCTGTTTTCGGTCTGCGTTTTCGGTCTCCTCGCCGTCTTCGTTCGACGCCGTCTCGAGGCGTTTCCGCCTCTCCTCCGCCTCACGAACGGCCGCCTCCATGACGAGCGTCATGGCGCGGATCACGTCGCGCGTGTCCCGCTCGTCGCTCGCCCTGTGCTGGCTGGCGGCGAACACCAGCACGGGGCGCCCGTCGTTGTCCACGCCCGCGCGCGAAAAGATCTTGGCCGCGACGGCGCTCGCGACGCCCGGCTCGGCGTGCGCGTCGATGGGGAACGTCTCCGCGCGCCACGCGAGGTGTTTCTCCACCATCGACGCGGCGGCATCCAGCTCGTCGCCTCGCGCGGCGGAGAAGCGCGCCAGGGAGTCGCGCGACACGCTCTCCTCGCTCCCGAACCGCTCCAGCAGAGCCTCGACCGTCGCCGCGTGCGCCTCGCGCCGATCCCGGGACGCGGCATCGTCGTCCGAGGCCCCCGAGAACCAGCCCCCGAGGCCCGAGACCGCGCGCACGAGGCGGCCCGAGCCGCTGTTCTCGCTGAACCAGCCCGCGGGCGCGTCCTCGGGCGCATCCCCGGGCGCGTCCGCGGGCTCACGGAGGTCCGCGTGCGGAGGTTCCTCCACCGCCATCATGTCCACCGCGCTCGCGCGTCTGACGCAGACGCCCTCGACGAGGTTGTTAGTCGTGGGTGTTCGGTTTTCACGTCGCTCGTCCGCGCCGTGAAAAACGCTGCGCTTCGGCGATCGTCGTTCCATCATAACAGTCAGATAAAACCGAAAACGGTCGCCGCCTTCGCCGCTCGTCAGGCGCGGTTCGCGTCGCTCATAAGGCACCACCTCGCTCACATCGTCTCATCGACCGCGTTCAAATTGTCTCGTCACTCGTCGTCCGCGCGCAGCAGAACGGCCACCGTCTCGACGTGCGGCGTGTGCGGAAACATGTCCACCGGCTCCATCGAGCGCAGTCGATACCGATGTCCCGCGACGTCCGACGCGTTTTCGGTTTCGTCGTCGAAGAACCTGGCCAAATCCCGCGCTTGCGTCGCCGGGTTACAGCTCACGTACACGATCCGCTCGGCACCGATCTTACGCAGCGCGCGCACGAGCTCCCCGCTCATGCCCGCGCGCGCGGGGTCGCAGATGATCACGTCGGGCGCGGCGCCGCCGTCGAAAAGCGCGTCGTTCGCCTTCTTCCGCGTCGAGCCTCTTCCCTCGGCGGTTCCCTCCGCGACGGCGAGGCGCTCGAGCTTGGTCAAGTCGCCGACGCGGAAGACGGCGTTCGCGATGCCGTTCGCGGCGGCGTTCGCGGTCGCGTCGCGCACCGCCTCGGGAACCACCTCCCAGCCCACGACTCTGCGCGCCCTGTGCGCGACGCTCAGGCCGAGCGCGCCCGCGCCGCAGAACAAGTCGAGGACGACCTTTTCGCCTTCGCGCGCCTCGAAGCCGCACGCCGCCTCGACGGCGTCCGCCAGACGCTCCGCCTGCGCGGAGTTGGTCTGGAAGAACGAGCGCGGGGAGAGGTCGAACGTCAGGCCCCGCAGCCGCATCCGCAGTGTCGACGCGCCGTGAAGCACGGTCACGCCGTCGGGGACGCGTTCAGATCCGGCGACGTCCGCCGCGCCGCGCGCGAGCGTTGGCGCGCGAGAACTCGGCGAATGCGCGTCGGGGGAAACTTCGGTGGCTCGTCTCTTCCCGCCGCGCCCGCCGCGCACCCAGCCCTGCCGGCGCCCCTCCGGGGCTCGCCTGAGCTCGGGCTCGGCGGCGACCGCCGTGTGCGTGACCGAGCGCACGCCGGGCACGGCGTTCGCGACGCTCGTCGCGAGCGCGCGTAACGCCGACATGATGCCCTCGGGGTCCGAAGAGACGCACGCCGCGACGTTCACCGCCGCGAGCGCGGGGGCGTCCCCCGGGTCGTTTCCGCACTCCTCGCCGACGTTTTCCTCCGCGGAGACGCGCACGGTGAGGCTCCTCAGCACGCCCACGCCCGTCCGCCGGTCGAACGCCGGGAGCGCGGCGGCCGCGCCCTCGTGCGTCCGCAGGTGCGCCTGCACGCTCGCCAGCACGGCGTTGGCCACGGGGTGCTGCAGGAGGCAGCCGGGGCCGGCGCCGTCCGCGGAGGTGACCTCGACGACGGCGGCGTGGTCGCCCGGCGGGCGCAGGCCGAGGCGGGGCACCGGTGTTTCGTTCGAGGCGGCGTTTGTTTTTGTCGGCGCCGCGAACGCGAACTCCATCTTGTTCCTGTACCGCGCCGTGAACGGCGCGGGGCGCGTCGGCGGGACGAGCGCGTCGGCGACGCCGGCCGAGTCGGCGGCCGAGTCGGCGAGACGGGCGACTCGCGCGCTGAAGGCGTCGCTCGCTTTTTCGTCCGGGACGACGTCCCGCGGCGAAACCTTCGCGGTTCGGCGCAACACGTCCAGCACCTGCTCGCGCTTCATGTCCAGCTGCGCGGCGTACGAGACGTCCTGCCACGTGCACCCGCCGCACTCGGCGAAGTGCGGGCACGGGGACTCCACGGCGTGCGGCGACGGCGCAACGGCGCGGACCTTGGCGGCTTCGGCGAAGCGGCCGCCCTTCTTGACGCCCGTGACGCGCGCCACAACGGTCTCCCCGGGCGTGGCTCGGTCGCACAGGAGCACGAACCCGGACTCGAGGCGACACACGCCCCGCCCCCCGAACGCGAGCGCCGTGCACTCCACCTCCACCTCGTCCCCGACCGCGAGTGGCGGCGCGGACGAGGAGGACGGAGAGACGCGGGGCGTGGCGGAGGCGGCGGCGGTGGATGGCGCGCGCATCCACCGAACGAACGGCCGTAGGCTCGAGCTGGGACGCGTCGAAGCGCCCGGACCGTGTTTCGTGCGCGAAGCGCGCGCGATCACGCGTGTGGGGGCGGCGTGGGCAGATGCCATCGCGCGCATCGCCGCGCTCGCTCGTCCCGCCAGCGCCAAGCGCATGCACACACTGACTCTCTGGGAAACGAAAACGCTCTCAGAGATACTGCCAACTGCACTTTTTGGCACTGGAAAAAATGTGCCCTCGGTCAACACGCGGTGCAATCCCTACTCGCGTCGCACAGCTGGTGGGTCCCTCCGTCGCCACGGAGGGATGCCCGAGTCACGCGATGGCCCGTCTTGGCGCGCGGAGGCGCGCGCCCTGATGCGCCTGGTCGTGCCCATCTGCGTGCAGATGGGGAGCCAGCAGCTGATGGTCACGACCGACCTCATCTTTCTCGGCAGACTGGGCCGATTCCCCCTCGCGGTGGGCACGCTCGCGTCGACGCTGTTCAACCTGCTTTGGTTCGGCATCGCGGGGTTCGGCACCGCGTTCGACACGCTGGGGTCGCAGGCGCACGGCGCGGGTGACGCGCTGGCCGTGCGGAACTGGGCCGCGCTCGCCGCCGCGTCCCTCAGCGCGTGCTGCGTCCCCGCGGCGGCGGTGTTGCTGTGCGGCCGGTTCCTCGCGTCGGGGGTTTTGTCTCAGGACGCGCCCACCGCGGACGCGGTGGGTGCGTTCTGCGCGGTGCTTCTGTTCGGGCTGTGGCCCGCGGCGCTGACCCTGGTGCTCCAGAAGTATTTGCAGGTGCGCAACGTCGTTGTGCCGGTCGCGGCGACGAGTCTAGTCACGTTCGCGCTCAACGCGTGCGCCAACTGGTTCTTCATACGAGCGTGCGGGCTGGGCACAATCGGCAGCGCGCTCGCCACCACCGCGTCGCGGTTCGTGAACCTCGCGCTGCTCGCGGCGTACGTGCGCAGGACGCCCTCGGAGTACGAGGCGCTACTCGATCCGAGCCGCGGCGGCGGTGCGAGGTTCTCGAACCGCGTGGACGGCGAAGACGCGCTCGGCGCGCTCACCGAGGGGCTGAGTTTCGAGGAGGCGCCGGCGTCGCCGAACGACGGGGCGGCGCGCGCGCCGGCGCGGCGACTCGCCGGCTCCCGCGCGTCCTCCTTCGCGGCGGCGTGTTCGGAGGCTCGCGCGGGCGTCAACACGCGCATGGTTGCGGAGATGACCAAGCTGGGCTGGCGCGGCGCCGTGATGGTCGCTGCGGAGGCCTCCTCGTTCGACGTGACGGTGGTCTTCGCCTCGCAGCTCAGCCAGGTGTCGCTGGACGCGCACATGGCGATGATGAACGTGTGCGCGCTCACGTTCATGACCGGGCCGATGGCGTTCGGCATCGCCGCCAACGTCCGGGTGGGCAACCTACTGGGGAGCGGCGACGCCGCGCGCGCCAAGCTCGCCGCCGCGGTGGCGGTGGCCATCGGCGTCACCTGGATGGCGGCGTGCGCTATGGCCATCGTCGCGGGCGGAGACACTGTCGGCGAGGTGTTCGTGGGCACCGGCGACGCTGAGGTAGTCGCCACGGTGGCGCGCATCGCGCCGTACGCGGCCATCTTTCAGGTGGCCGACGGCGTTCTGGGCACCGCCAACGGCGTACTTCGCGCTGCCGGCAAGCAGAGCGAGCTCGCCGTCGTCAACGTGGTAGCGCTGTGGGGTGGGGGGGTCACGGTCGGGGCGTTGTGCACGTTCGCGCTCGGCGCAGGCGTTGTGGGCCTCTGGATCGGCCTGGCGCTCGGCGTGTCCGGCGGCGCAGTCTGGCTCGGCAGGGCGCAGGTGTTTCTGGACTGGCACGAGGAGGCGCGTGCGGCGAGGGCGAACGCCGCGGTTGGTGGGGGTCATGCCGGGGACGCGAACGCGAACGCAGACGGGGACGGGGACGACGAGCGCGCCGCGCTCATCGCGGTTTCCGGCGGGGACGGCGACGGGGACGAAGCGGACTAGTACCATCTTCGAAGGTAGTATGTATTACGTATTAGCTACAAAAGGCAACCGTCTCAACTATCGGATACCTTTCACTCCTCAGAGGCGTCCTCAGAGGCGTCCTCTTCGCTCCCTCCTCTCGGCTCCTCCACCACGATTTTGCCGATCACGAAAAGGTGGTCTCCGCGCTCGTCCCCGCCGGGCTTTGCGGGCGCGCCGCGGCCGCGGATGCGCAGCGCCTGGCCCACCTTGGCGTCCGCGGGGACACTCAGGGTGCCCCACTCGCCCTCGACGGTACGCACGCGCACGGACGTCGGCGCGCCCGCCTTCGGGAACCGAGCCACGATGTCCCGGGAGATCAAATCGTTTCCGTCGCGCGTTATGGCTGCGCCCTCGCTCATCGCCGCCGCGCGCACGGTGACGTAGAGCTGCCCGGGCGGAGATCCTTCGTCGCCCTGGTCCCGCAGACGCAGCGTCGCGCCGTTCGAGACGCCTTTCGGAACAGAGACCGTCACGGAGACGTCTTTGGAGACGACGCCCGCGTTCCCCTCGCACGTGTCGCAGTCGATGAACGTCTGCGGCAGCCGACCGGCGCCTCCGCAGGTGGGGCAGACGCAACGCCGCGAGTACGTCAGAGGCACCTCCGCGCCGAGGACGCTCTGCTCCAGCGTGACGTCCACCGTCGCGCGCACGTCCGCGCCCGGGTTCTTGGACGCGTTCCTCTCCATAGCCTTCTTCGCACCGAGCACCTCGTCGTTCCAGAAGCTCTTGGCCTTGTCGGAGACGGTGTCCGCGGCGCGCTTCGC
>MDSV01055597.1_pt1 | contig 13666 bp, 14 predicted proteins | sample 810851 | NCBI WGS metagenome assembly MDSV01 (sample SAMN05326640, study PRJNA326480) | marine metagenome | isolation source: seawater | place: Atlantic Ocean: North East | collected 2012 | reverse complement strand
TGGATTTCTGTAACCATCAATAACTAGGCTTTGTGCTGCAAAGTGAAATATTATATCAGGAGCGAAAGATTTTAAATTTTGTTTTAATTCAGGATTATCCATTGAAAGATCGAGAAATAGTTCTTTGTTCAATAGTGAATGTAAAGAAGTGAGCTGATATACACCCTCTCTTTTTTCTGATGAGATACCAAGTATCTGCGCATCTAGAGATTTTAAAAGTAAGACAAGCCATGAACCCTTAAATCCTGTATGACCCGTTATTAGAACTTTCTTGTCTTTCCAGAAATTATCCATTAGAAAAATTAAACTCATTCTCTTTTAGCTCAGATTCAAGAATTTCTAATTCTCTGATTGTGTCAACTGGACGAAAAAGACCGTGATGTTTGTAAGCTAACAACTCCCCTTCATTTGAGAGATTTGTAAGAGGTTCTTTTTCGAATGCTTGATTGTCGTTCTCAATATATTTTTTTACCTTATTATTTAATATAAAAAAACCACCATTTATCCAACCTTCATTTGATTGTTTTTTTTCATTAAATGCTATGACTTTTTCATTTTTTAACTCTAGGCTTCCAAATCTTGCGGGGGGTCTTACTGCAGTAAGTGTCACTATTGGATTGTGTATTTTGTGAAATTCATATAATTTTCCTAAATCAACGTTAGATATTCCATCTCCGTACGTTAAATGAGTAAGGTTACCTTCAATGTACTCCAAACCCTTTTTTATCCTCCCACCAGTCAAAGTATCATCTCCTGTATCAATTATGTGTACTATAACATCGCTTTCAAAAGAGTAAATTTGTTCTTCTTGTGATATCTGAGTTCCATTTTTATTGAAATAATCATATATAATTTCTTTTTTATATCCAGCAAGCACATAAATCTTTTTGACATCAAAAGTTGCATAGAAATTTATGATGTGTACTAATAGAGGAACGCCATTGGCATTTACCATGGGTTTTGGTATGTCTTTTGTATATTCCTTAAATCTTGTTCCAAGTCCGCCGGCCAAAATCATTGCTGTTTCAATACCCATAATTAAATATTCTAACTATCAAAAAAAATATTTATAAGGGATAAACATATTAAATGAATGAATTCAATTTATAGCAAGTTAAATAAAACTTGTTAATATTAAAATACTTATGCTTTCATTAATCTCGAAATTAACAATCTTGCATAATATTTTTAGTAGGTTTATCATTTCACTACCTGTCTTTTTCACTCACAACTTCTCCAAATACATGAATATTAAAAATGCTTTTTATAATCTCTCTTTAGACCAAATTACTGGAGATTGTATAGAGTTTGGAGTATTTACTGGTTCTAGTTTCAAGCATGCAATAAGAGTCGATGCTAAGTTTAATAAAAAATCAGAGTCACGATTTTACGGTCTAGATTCTTTCGAGGGGTTCCCTGATGATAGCCATCCTTATTTCAATCAAGAAAATTTTAAATCAAGTTATAAAAGAGCAAAAAAAATTGAAAAAAAGTTTAGTAACGCTCGAATAATAAAAGGATTCTTTTCAGATAGTCTTGTTAATAATTCTGACTTAAAAAATATTAAAAAAATAAAATTTGCTTATATAGACTGCGATTTATACACCTCTGCAATTGAACCTATAAAATTTCTTGAAAAAAAACTAGTAACAGGTTCTTATTTAATGATTGACGATTTCGTAAATATTGATGTTCATGGAAGATCTATCTCTGAATTATTCTTTAGTACTTTTAATGAAAAAAATATGGTTTTTGTCAGTAGTTTTGGTGTATCTGGGGTTATTTATAGGTATGTAGGGTAAGGGGATGAATGTTAATTACAAAAAACGTATTCAAAATATCTTTATTATCTTTCTTTTAATTTCGTATTTAATTATCCAATTCTCTGGATTAAATTTTTTAGAAAATCAGTCTCAGAATACCTACTGTGAATCATTAATTGAAGTAGACAATAAGTTAGCTAAAAATTCAAATGAAATTTATTTTGATTTTTATAATGACAAAATTATATATAAGACATTAGATATTTTTCCTGAAATTGAAAATATAAAATGCTTATCGTTTGAAAGTTACGCAAATAGTGAACGTGTAATTCTTACATCAAATAATTTTTATAATTTAATATTAATTCTTAGTTTTCTTGTAAGCATTTTTTTATTTTCATTATTAAGTTTCAGAAATATATTTACTTTTATAACTTTTATCTATTTGTGTTATTTAAATATAACTAAATTATTTTTTAAGGAATTTTTTTTAAATTATTATTTTTTATTAGCTACATTTACTATTTTTTTGTATTACTTGATAATCGATAAAGATTCAAACAATGACTTAAAGAACTGTATTAGGATTTTTTATTTTTCTTTTTATTCTTTAATTTTAATTTTTGATTATGAACTTTTTCAAAAGTTAATTATTTATCTACTTGCATTTTATTTAATTTTTTTAAGGTCAAAAAAATTAAATAGTAAAGAAATAATATTGTTAAAACTTCTACCAATCGTTTATTATTTTTTAAGGATTTTATCTGGTATTTTTTTAAATTTAAATGTCACTTGGCAGAGATTGTCGGCAAATACTTACCAATCCAATGATAGATACGCTGATGGGTTTTATGGGTTAAATGTATTAAATTGTAATGCTACCGGATGTGACGAACGAAATAACTATGGACCATTATGGGAATATTTGCCTTTAGAAATGAATGTTAAAGTTGTTTCAATAGTTTTAGCTACTTTTGTAATTATTCTGATGATTACAATTTATATCAGACTGTTTAATAATTTAGAGTTAGATAAATTTATTTTACAGTTTTTATTTATTAGCCCTCCAATTGTATTTGGCCTTGAAAGAGGACAATTTGATTTTCACTTTGTTCTAATCTCCCTTTATGCACTTTTAGTTTATAAAAAAAATAAACTAATATCTTACTTACTAATCTGTTTTGCCATTCAAGTAAAGCTTTATCCAATTTTTTTATTTGCAGGAATGATTTTTTATTTCTTAAAGACGAAAGAAACTAAAAACTTGATCATATCGTCAGTGCTTCTTTTAATGAATTCTTTAGTTTTAATATTTTATTATTTTAGAGTGAACTTCAGTGAAAGAATTCAGGATCAATCAGGAATATCGCAAACTTATGGGATTCAAAGCCATGCAAAAAACTATAATGATTTTTTAAATGTGGATTTAATTTTTGGGTATTTAGGCCAATTTATTATTATTTTATTATTAATTGGGTATTTTATTAAAGTAAAACAAAATGAAAGCTTAAAACAGCCTACTCTTGTTTATCTAAGTTTTTGCAGTATGTTTATATTTAGTAGTCTTATAGGAAATATCGATTTTAGGCTAATAATATTTTGTATACCACTTATTTTTCTATTAGAAAAAGATATTAACTTTGTTTCAATCTCAGGATTATATTTGATTGCATCTTCTCCTTCGATGTATTTCAATGGTTTTCAAAACGTGAATCAAAATATTGTATTTACAATTATTGAAACTATACCTGTTTTGATAAGCCATCTTTCTTTTTTAATAATATTTAGTTTCTTTATTTATGAATTTATTTTTTACTTTTTCAAAAATGATATGTTCGCAAATAAATAGCTTAATGTAGAAAATGATAATATTATTTTCCCTTTAAAAGAGCCTCCCCCTTTTGCTAAATTGAAGGCTCTACTATGAAAAATTAAATCAAAAAGTTTTATACCATAGCCAGCTTTTTTTGAGGTTATCAAAAGTGCGAGATCTAGATTAAAATCATTTGGTAAATTTTCGAAGTTTTCAACAAGTGATCTTGCAAATATTTTTGGTTGAGCATTAATGTCTTTAAAGTAAAATCCTGAAAATATAAATGTAATTACCGACATCATGGTTGTGAAAAACAAATCTAAAGTTTTTCTGTTTTTTCTTTTACCCATATATATATGATTATCTTTATCCTCACTTAGTAAAAATTTTTTAATTAGACTTTGTACGTCTGTTGCACTAATTTGAAGATCTGCATGTGTCCAGCATATATATTTATTATTAGTTGCTGAAATTCCATATTTAATTCCAAACCCATACCCTTTATTTCTAGGGACTTTAATTAAATTTAAATTTTTTAAATTAGCTTTTGATATTTCATTTATTAAAACTTTAAGTGTATTGTCAGTGGATCCATTGTCAATGAAATGCACCATAATATTCTGATTTTCTAAAACAATTGTTTTCCATTGTTCGACAAGTGTCTTAACATTACTATCTTCGTTATAACAAGGGATAAGTAAATCAATCATATCTAAAGTTTTCCAAATATGTAACATACTCTTTAGGGGTTCCAATAATATCTATTTCAGTTAAAAAGTTTTCTAAGTTGTAGTTTTGATTGTGTATTATTTCAAACATAGTATCTATATAAAGCTCATTATTTATATACATCTTATTTTCAACCATTTGTTTATAAATCTTTTGAAATAAAGATTTATTTTTAAAATAAAAAGATCCAGCAATTAAATATGAGTCATTAACATTGTCTGGTGTTTTTTTACAAAGGACTTTCTTAACTTTTTTTTCACCAATCACCCATCCATAATCATTTCCATTTTCTTCATGTTCCTCCTGCGGATAAGTTGTGAAAATTAAGCTATCAACTTTGGACCTTTTATTCAATATTATTTTGTTTTTAAATATTGCATCGCATGAACCAACAAAAAAGTCTTCTCCATCTGGAACTAAGTCTAAAGACTTTAAACAAGAAGTAGCCTGACCATTTGTAACCTCATCGAGTAATAATATATTTTTATTAAAGTTAAATTTCTCATAAAAATTTATAAATATTTCATGCTCATAGACTTCTTTATTAACTGTAAAAATCCATTTATCAGTGTGTGGAAAATTATTAATAACTTTTTCAATAATTGGTATTCCATGAAGATCTATAAGCGGCTTTGGAATTTTATATCCTTCATCTTTAAACCTTTGCCCTTTTCCAGACATGAGAACTATATTGTTTTTTACCATAATTTTTGTAAAACCCTCAAGTTCTTACTTGTAACCTCTGCAATTACAAGGTCTTGAAACTTTTCGTTTATTTTATTTGTTTTGCTTATAAACTTATTTTTTTCTTTTTTATCCAAATTACTGATGTTTGTAACGGTAAAGTGTGGAATTAAATTTTTACCAACAAATGGATAATTATATTTTTTAAAATCATTAATATATTCGTTACTCAGATTGAAAAACTCACTCCCTTTAAATGGTTTAAATTTATTTAGAAGCTCTATCTGGAAAGCTTGAATTGGTTCTGATTTATCTATTAAATAAACCAATGTACTTGAATTTTTTTCCACATCATCTTCAAAAATGAATTTTCTATTAAGTTCATATGAATAATTTTTTAGTTCTTTCATTAAATCCTTATTTTTCTCTATATTTTTTTCTAAGTTTTTGTAATCTTCGTAAAGTCCATGGAATAGTGTCATGTGTGGAAAATCATTTAAAAAATTTTGTTTATTTTCAAAAGATTTAAAATATTTTTTCATATTGTAAATTTCTTCAGTTGCTTTTTTGCCTGGAAGCAAAAATATTCCAATTTTTCTAAATTTCTGCATTAAAATTCTTCATTATTTCACTAAATGTTTTTCTATCAGTATTTAACAAATATTTACTATTTAACTCTATAAATTGAATTGGATAACCGTGGGGAACATTTATCAAGTACCACTTAGTTATTGGAATTTCCAATGAAAATCCTATCATACATCTAACAACGCCTTGGTGAGTAAATAAAGCAGAATTTTGATTAATTGTTGAAAGAAATTTTTCTATTCTTTCGTATACCATGGTATTATTTTCCCCATCTGGAAACTTAAAATCATCTTCTTTCTCAATTGAATCTGAAATGTACTTGTATTGATCAATAACTTCATCAAAGAAAAGTCCATCAGCTTTACCATAATTAATTTCTTTTAGGTCATCTGAAACATTGTAAGAACCTAACTTAAGTTTATTTATCGTTTGAATACATCTTTTAGAAGGGGAAGTATATATTTCAAAATTTGAAAAATTAAAATTTTTTAATTCTAAAGATAAATCTTGATTTTCAATTATGTCTATTTCGTTTTCTGAACCAAGAAACCTTCCATCATTTAAATTAGTTTTTAAATGCCTGATTAAAATAATTTTTTTAGATTTTTTTAAGTATTCATTTACAATAAAATCAAAATCTTTTAAAAAATTTCCTACGATTTCAACTATATCGAGTTTTTCAATTTCTTTATTTAACTTGAGATAATACAATTTTGAAAAGATTTTATTATATTTGCTATAAAGCTCCTCGTACTCATCGCTCCACACCTGCATAAAATCACTAAACTCAAATTTGATATTTTTATTAAAATTGACTTTAAGAAGGTTGCTTACAGAGTTGTAAATTATATGGTATGCAAATTCAATTGCATGTCTTTCATCTAAATCGTAATAAGTCTTAACCTGTACTAACTCACCATTTTGAGATTCATATTTTCTGTAGGAGATTCTGTTTTTCGAAATATCTTCTATATACTCCTTTGTTCCCCTTCTTGAGCTGACAAAATCATTAAGCATTAATTTATGTACCGAGGAAATCTCACTTAATGAATATCCAGTAAAGTTTTCAGATCTTTCCCAATCAAAACAGGTAAATGGAGAATTTTCAACATGTTGAATATGTAAATTATGATCGTAAATCATTAGATGTAATACTAAATTATTTTTATTATCAAACTTTAAAGGACCGAATGTATCATTTATAAATATCTTTTTCTCAATATCTAGCTCATTTAAATCTATATTTGATAATGAGCTTTTTATTGAATCGATTATTCTACTATCAATTTTTTTTACAATAACTATTATGTCAATGTCTGAGATTTTTTCTAGATCCATACTATTTATAGAACCGACAACAGTTGAACTAACAATATCAGAATTTTCCTTCAAAACATCAAATATTGTTTTAATCAATAATTCTTCTTTTTTCATTGTTAAGAGTCTTCATATTTTTGTGAAGTCTGAAAGTTTATAATCTGCTTATTTGGGTCTTCATTATTCAGAATTGATGAGGCAGACACTACTTCCTGAACATTAAATTTTGAAGCAACTTTTGGTGTTATACCACCATCAAGTGTTACCTTGACATCATTTAGTTGCTCAGTAATTTTTATTAATTCATTTATTAAATCAGAATATTTACTTTGAAACACTTGGCCAGAAAATCCAGCTTTTTCGACACATAAAACCATAAAATTACTAAATGAATTCATTAATTTAATAATTTGAGATTGAGATATTTGATTGTGTAAAACTATACCGGGAATAAAATTTTTACTTAAAATAAGTGAAGAAGTTTGTTCAATGTCAATATTTTCGTCATAGTGAAAAAATACTTCAGTGTTTCTTAATTTTGGAAGTTGATTGATCCAAAAGTTTGGGTTTTTTGACATTATATGAATTTGTAATTTTTTCAGAGGCCATAATTCTCTTATGTTGTTTAATATTTCAATATCGACTGATATATTTTCAGAGTTGTAGGTCTCATCAATTAAATCTATATGTATAAAGTCTGTAAAATTTTTTATTTTGCTGTATATATCTGAAACACTGTTTGATTTATTTAGATGAATCGCAACACCTATTTTTTGATAATTTTTGAATGTATACCTTCTGTGTAAAAAATAAGCAATTAAAAAAAGAGCTCCAGAAATTTGAAATCTATTTTGAAAAAATGCAATATCAACAACGTAACTAAATGTAAATTGAACAATACAGGAAAAAACAGAAATTACAGTGAAATAAATTATTGAAATTTTTATTCTTTCTTTTGGAACCTTAAAATTAAAATTTACATTAAGGATATATGCAACTGCAATACTTGAAGAAATAGAAAATATATTTGAGAGCAAAAAATTTGTGTCAAAATATTTAATAAGATTAATACGAATTATATTTTCAACAATTAAGCTTATAAATCCAATAATTGTGTAAAAAATTAAAAATCTTAATTTATAAAATAATAAATAAATCCTATTGTCCATAATATTTGTTTGGACCGTGTTTTCTATTAAAGTGTTTGCTTGATATAAACTCTTCGATAGTTTCTGAAGAAGGATTGAGATTTCTTGTTATAAAGCATAACTCTGCCAAATATTCAATAATTTCAGCATTTTTTAACGCTTCTTCTATGCTTTCGCCCCAGGAAAAAACTCCATGTCTTATAGATAATATGCCTGGAGTTTCCATCATAGAAATTCCTTTATTTTTTAAAGTTTCTACTATTTTTTTTCCAGTATTTAATTCGTATTCTTCAACTACTTCCGACTCTTCAAGCTGTTCTGTGACAAATATACTGTATTTTGAAAAATCTGAATGGGTAGTCCCTAAGTTAGGAATTTCTAAATTAGCTTGGGCAAAAGCAGTAGCATACTTTGAATGAGTGTGTACTACACCATTAATTTCACTATCCGCCGAATATAATACCCTGTGAGTTGGTTCGTCTGAAGAAGGGTTTAAATCTCCATCAAGTTTATTTCCTTCTAGGTCCATTTGAACCATTTCTTTATAATCTGACTCGCTTAAAATAATCCCACTTGGCTTGATAACAAAACCAGATAAAAATCTTGAACTTGCATTACCAAAATTCTGAATAACTAAGTGAGAATTTTGTAAATCGGAGTTAATTTGATAAACATTACTCTTTACATTATTTAGTGAATCAGACATATATACCATTTTATATAAAGACAATAGAAAGTGCTTCTAAATATAACTTTTATGTGGTATAAATTCAGTAATTAAATGGTTATATAAGAAAAACTAAAAATTTTTATCTAACCATTTATTCATAAGTATCTCATTTAAAACCATAACTACGGCTTGTGGATTTCCCCATGGTGCCTGTGGCAAAAGTGATGCATCGCAAATCTTGATTCTGCTATCTTTTTTTAGTTCGCCTAAATCACCAATGTCTTTACTTACATTTAATGGTATTGATCCAAAAACATGAACAGTTGTCATTGGAGAAGCTTTAAATTTAGGCCATATATCATTTATATTTGTTGACTTAAGTAAATTTCTAAGGATGTTGAATCCTTTTTCAATTTTTTTCCTATCTTTCTTTTTTATGTAACAAAATGGTGTTAAATTACCAAATATATTTATAAGCCTTCCTTTTGAATTTTCTAAAGTTGTACTACTGAAGTAACCAACTAATTTTTCTTGGTCGGGTAAGTCTTTAGTCTTACCAAAAGATGCAAGTGTTGCTTTTACATATGGATAAGTAGACACAGAATATCCAAATTTATACATATAATCTGTAGTCCATGATTGATAAGGTGGAAACAAATCTCCATCATTGACGATATTTTTGTATTCCACTACAGCCCTGTTCATAGGGTGAAAGTTGAAGTATATTTTATCATTGATTAATCCTGAATTTTTAAGAATTTGCGGTGTTCCTATAGTCCCTGCAGAAAGTACTAGGGTTTTCGCCATAATTGAACTTTTTTTGCCTTCAGAGGTAACGATAATTTCAATAAATTCTTTTTTTGGTATTAACTTTATAACTTTAGATTCTGTAAAAATATCTAGACCTTTTTCTTCTGCTGATTTTAAATAAGTAACTTGCATGCTCTTATGTTCTTCGAATGGTTCATAAGATCTCCATCTAGGTACCTCCTCGCATATCAAGCCTTGATTTTGCGAACCTTCAAGTAATGCAGACTCTATATTGTCTAACGAACCTTCTGGTGATTTTTGAACTGAAATTTTTTTTTCTACTATTTTTTCATAATATTGCCATTCCTCCTCTTCTATATTACATTTCCTTAAAAAGGAGCTTCTATAAGGTTCTGTTAACTTAAAATATAAGCCACTATTTACTTCACTTCCACCACCATAGGTTTCTCCTTCTGTAAATAACATTGGTATATTGCCAAAGCAAAAGTTCAACCCTTGCTTTTTAAATTGTTTTGTTGTTTGGTCTAAAGAATGGTGCTCTATTGTTCCCGGTAAATATTTTGCTCCTGATTCTATGAGGGCAACTTTTTTACCCCTTTCTAAAGACCTTAAAGAGGCTATAGAACCTCCTGGTCCACTTCCAACAACTGCTACGTCATAAATCATATTTAAATCTGTATTTTTTTCATTTTCTATTTTTCCTATATAAGTTTCTTTTGGTGATTCAAAAACTAAAATTACAATTCCAGTAAGGAATTTAAACAAAATAAAATTTTTGTTTAAATTAATAAAAAAATTAGAAAAAGAAAAAAGGTTTAAAAATTTTAAATAAAAGTGCAAAATAAATTTTAACAATCCAGTGCTATTAATCCTTGAATAAACACTTTCACATTTTTCTTCGTTATAGTCATAACCCAAAAAATTTAAAAATATGAAAATTGATTTATACTTACTATTTTTCATCCCTTTATTATAGTTTATTGAGTGGTAACAAGAATTTATGATACAGTCTTATAAATTAATTTGTTGCTATCATATGCTAATGACTTCGATAATTATTAAAAATTTTTAAATGGACGGAATATTACCTGCAGCTGGTTTAGCTTCTAGAATGCGAGGAATTCCAAAATTTTTGCTTCCCGTTGATAAAGATTACGTTTCATTGTTAGAAGTACACATTTCAAATCTATCTAATATTTGCGATAAAATTTATCTTCCTACAAGGCCTGAATTAGCTCCAGTAATAAAATCTTTAGATTTTAATTTTAAAAATACTGAAATACCTGAAATGGTAACATCTACTATGTGTGAAACTGTTAACAATACACTTTCCATTTCTGAAGCTGATAATTTTATTTTAATAATGCCAGATACATTCTTTTTAGGAGATCAACCTTACGATATTCTTGATAGCACAACCGATTTATGTAATCTTGCATGCTGGAAAATAAGAGACGAACAAAGAGGAAAGCTTGGTGAAGTAAGGTTTGATGTGAATAACAAAGTTGTAGAAATGGTAGACAAAGAGCCCGACAATGGATTCGAATATGCTTGGGGTGCTTTGACGTTTAGTAGGAAACTTAGTCAATATATCGATAATAAAGATCCGCATATTGGATATGCAGCGAAAAAATCAGTGAAAAATGGTGAAAAGGTAACCGTGAGCTTAATGAACGGAAGTTACTTTGATTGTGGAACTCCTGATGAATACATCAAGCTTCTTCAGAAAACTTTATTATCTTGATAAGCAATAATTTTCAAATAGTAGTTCCTTTTTATAATGATGAAAAAAGTTTTGATAGTTTTGTAGAAATATTAAATAAAATGGATATCGAAGAAAATATTTTTATTTTGCTTGATAATGGTTCTAACAATGAAAGAATTAAAACAATAGCTCAAAAAAAAAGTCACTACAATTGGACCTTTATACGTAATGAAAAAAATCTCGGTTTTGGTGGTGGAATTAAATATGCATCAAGGTTTGTAGAAAAAGACTTTGTTGCCTGGATGCCTGGAAATTTAAAATTAAACCCGTCAGATGTTTATGAAGTACTGTCAAAGCAAAATTTAAATGAAAAATATTTATATATTAAATGTACACGAAAAGATCGTCCAAAAATAGATCACCTAAAAACTAAAATATTTGGAATTATTGCAAGTCTATATTTTGGGAAAAAAATATTCGATGCTGGAGGTACCCCTAATTTAATTCATAAAGATTTTTTTTCTATTGAAAAAAACTTTCCTAGGGATTTTTCATTTGATGTATTTGTTTATTATTATTGCCTATTAAATAATTTTAAAATTAAAAGACCAGCCATTACGTATAAAACTAGATTGCATGGAGAATCTCACTGGCAAAAAGGTATACTTAGTGAAATTAAATTAACCTATAAAATATTAAAGTACAAAAAAAATTGGATAGATATCTCAAAAATAAAAATTTAATTTTAGATATTAAATATTAATTTAATTAGTTTTTTTGGATAAAAAATTTTTTTAAAATTTAAGTAAAAATTAGAAATTACAATATTTTTAATTAAAAAATCTAAAAATGGTTTTTTATAATTTTTATTTGATTGTTTAATATAGAAAGCATCTCCATAGTGTTTAAAACAATCAATATTCGTAAATATTCTAATAAAATTATACTGCTTAAGGTATTCATCAATATCTTTTACTAAAGCATTGTCACTATAAAGATTTTTTGTATTAATCTCAGTAAAAATAAATTCGACATCATTTAATTTATCTCCAAACCCTTTTATAACCTCTAATTCATATCCCTGAACATCTATTGTAAGAAAATTAAGAGTTTCAATTCCTAAATCATCAAATCTTTGAACAGTTATTTCTTCTGTTTCATTAAATTGAATATCGGGCTGAACTTTCAAGTGATAATTAGGTTCAAGTATAGAAGAACTCTTTCCTTCATTTCCATCTGATTTATATAAAGTGTTTGATTGATTTTTTGAACCAAGACCAATATTGAAGCACTTAACATTTTCATAGTTATTCATTTTTTTTAATAAGTTATTAAAAATTGCATTTTGAGGCTCAAATAAATATATTTTTTTTACATTAAATTTTAGATACTGTTCAACTTCTTGACCTAAATGAGCACCAACATGAGCTATACCATTTATTTCATTCTTGAATTTTTCCAAAAATATTGAAATCATTATCAAATATTAATACTTGAATAAATTAAATTCGGTATGATTATTTTATGAAGATAAGCTTTTTAGACTTTTGGCCAGGCTTTGATCAAAAAAATAACTTTTTTTATCACTCATTTAATCAATTAGGAATAAAGTCAAAAATCGTAAGCCCAAGAAGAGCCGACATTATTTTTTTTAGTTGTTTTGGAAAAGAAAATTTAAAATATAATAACTGTAAAAAAATTTTATTTTTAGGAGAAAACCTGGATTTAAAACAATACAACTTTGATTATTCAATTACGCATCATTTATTTAATGAAAAAAAATCAAATCATTTTCGGTTACCTTTATGGAAAACTTACATTGATTGGTTTAACGTTAAAACTTATACAAATCCAGAATATTTAATTCCGTTAAACTATATTGATAAACAAAATGAATTTAATTTAGTTAATAAAAATAAATTTTGTACAATTGTTTACTCTTCTGAATATGAATCAAGAGAAAAATATATTAATTTAATTTCTCAATATAAAAATATTGATGTTTTTGGAAAAAATAAATTTAATAATTTTCTAGAAGAAGGTGAAAATAATAAATTGTCACATTTATCTTCATACAAATTTTCTTTAGCAATGGAAAATCAAATTTCAGATGGTTATATTACTGAAAAACTTCTTCACGCCAAAATTTCTGGCACTATTCCAATATTTTACGGTGACGCTTATGTAAAAGAAGACTTTAACCAAAATTGTTTTATTTATATAAATGAGTATGATGATTCAGACTTAATCCATGTAATTGAAGAACTGGACAAAGATAAATTAATTTATAAAAGTAAATTTAATGAACCTTTGTTTATAAAAGAGCCAACAATTGACGATTTCTTAAACCATCTCAGTAATATAATCTAATCAAATCACAAGCCGTGTTTATATCGAACTAAATTTATCTCTAAAAAAAGTAAAAGACTTTTCAGATTCTTCTATATTTGATAGAGAAACACTATCTTTTCTTTTTCT
>MDSV01182357.1_pt1 | contig 13668 bp, 13 predicted proteins | sample 810851 | NCBI WGS metagenome assembly MDSV01 (sample SAMN05326640, study PRJNA326480) | marine metagenome | isolation source: seawater | place: Atlantic Ocean: North East | collected 2012 | reverse complement strand
GTAAATACTGCTGAAGCAAAAAAATTATATTTTGGTGAAGATTTTACCTTTTGAGATATAATGAAAAATAAAAATTCTGTTTTTATAAATACAAAAATAAAAAAATTTAATAAAGCCATCAAAATTCCAGGCGATAAATCCTGCTCAATAAGAGCCCTACTTTTTGCCAGTATATGTATTGGCAAAAGTAGAATTACTAATTTGCTTGAATCAGAAGATGTTTTAGATTGTGTAAAAGCTTTAAAAGAATTGGGAGTAAAAATAATAAAAAAAAATAAAATTTATGAAGTTTATGGAAATGGTCTCGCCTCTTTTAAAACTAAAAGAAAAACCAAAATTTGGGTAGGTAACAGTGGTACTCTGTGTAGAATATTATTTGGCTTTTTAGCTACTCAACCTGGAAAATTTTATTTATATGGAGATCGATCTATAAACAAAAGGGATATGTCGCGTATTATAAAACCTTTAGAAAAAGTAGGCGCTTTTTTTTACCCAAAAAATAAAAAAACATTACCTCTGACTATCGAAGGAACTTCAATGCCCATGGCACAAAACCATATTGAGAATTTAGGATCCGCTCAGGTTAAATCATGTCTACTTGCTTCATTTTTAAATATTCCTGGGGAGTCAAGTATAGAAGAAAAAAAAATAAGTCGAAACCATACTGAAATTCTTTTAAAAAAAATTTCAGCTAATATAAAAATAAAGAAATTAAAAAAAGGAAATTTAATCTCAATAAGAGGTCAAAAAAATTTACATTCCTTTAGCAATTACAATGTGGGTTCTGATCCTAGTTCAGCTGCTTTTTTGATTGCACTCTGTGTGATGGCCGAAGACTCTAGATTGATAATTCATAAAGTTATTTGTAATGATACAAGAATAGGATTTATTAAAATTTTAAAAAAAATGAATGCTGACGTAAAAATAAAAAATGTAAAACGTTCTGCAAGTTCTGGTGAACTTATAGGTTCGATTATAGTTAATAGTAGTAAACTAAAAGCTGTAAATATATCTAAGGATACTGCAAAATTTATAGATGAGATTCCAATTTTAGCTATGTGTGCAAGTTTAGCTAAAGGAATTACAACATTTAGCAATATAGGAGAATTAAAACATAAAGAGTCTGATAGGTTATTGCAGGTTAAAAAAATTTTAATTCAGGCAGGCATCAAATGCCAAACAACAAAAAATAGTATGAAAATTTTTGGACAAAGAAAAATTATTTCAAAAAATAAATCTATTTCTGTTGAAAACTTAAATGATCATAGATTATGCTTAAGTTCAGCAATTTACTCATTGGCAACTGGGATTAAAACTAAAATAAAAAACTTTGAAAATGTGAACACATCTTTTCCAAATTTTATCTATTTAATTAACCAGTTGGGAGGCAAAATAATTGAAACTAAATAATTCTTTAATACTTCGTGTTGCATGTGACGGTGAAAGTTCTAGTGGAAAAAGTACAGCTGCAAAATTAATTTCTAAAAAATATAATCTTTTTTGTATGAATTCAGGATTATTATTTCGTTATGCTAGTCTTTTAGTAATAAAAAATAAACCTAAGCAAACAGTTTCTTTTTTAAAAAAAAAATTTAAAAATCTCAAATATAATAAAATAACTTCTATTAATTTACATTCTGAAGAAATCAGTAATCATGTTCCAATTTTAGCAAAACAAAAAAAAATAAGAAAAATAATAAGAATTTTTCAAAAAAAAATAATAAAAAAATATCCTAGAATATGCTGTGAGGGAAGAGATCAAGCTAGTACCATTCTTAAAAAGAACCCGAAGTACGATATTGCGTTTTATTTTAAATGTAATTTAAATACAGCTAGTTTAAGAAGGTGGCGTGATTTAAAAAAAAAAGTACCTTTAAAAGAAGTAAAAAATCATTAAGAAGTCGCACACTTCTTGATAAAAAAAGGCGTCATAATCCCTTGATAAAAATGGCAGATGCTGTATTAATACGAACCGATATTTTAAGCAAAAAAGCAATGATAGCTAAAATGTCAAAAGAAATTGATAGAAAATTATTATTTAAATGGAAGAAGCTTTAAAGCAAGAAAAAATTAAATCAAATGAGGAGTTTGAAAAACTCCTGTCACAAGATCTAGATAAAAGAAAATTTACAGAAGGATCAGTAGTTTCTGCAACAATATCAGAAATAGGGAAAAAATATATTTTCTGTGATCTTGGATTAAAATCTGAAGGGGCAATACCTGCGGAAGAGTTTAAATTAACGAAAGAAATAGATTCAATAAAAGTTGGATCTAAAATTGACGTATATTTAGAAAAAATTGAAAATAGAGATGGCGAAATAGTTGTAAGCAGGGAAAAAGCACGACGCGCTAAATCCTGGAAAAAAATGGAGAAAAATTTTGAAGAAAAAAAACCAATCCAAGCAACGATTATATCTAAGTGCAAAGGTGGATTTGTTTGTGATTATGATTCTGTTTTGGCTTTCCTTCCAGGTTCTCAAGTAGACATGAGACCCTTAAAAAATATAGATCATTTAATGAGAACACCACAGACTTTTGAAATTGTTAAAGTTGATAAAAAACGTGGCAATATCGTTTTAAGCCGTAGATCAATAATGGAAAAGATTAGAGATAAAGATAGAGATAAAATTTTATCTACTATGAAAGAAGGAGACGTTGTAAATGGTATAGTTAAAAATATTACTGAGTGGGGAGCTTTTATAGATCTTAACGGAGTAGATAGTTTATTGCACATAACCGATATATCTTGGAGCAGAATTAATAAACCTTCAGAATTGCTTTCAATTGGTCAATCTATAAAAGTAAAAATTATTAAAATCGAAGAAAAAACTAAAAAAATTAGTGTAAGTGTCAAAAATCTTACCGAAGATCCTTATTCAAAAATAATAAACAAATATGAAGTTGGTAAAAAATATCCTGCAACTGTAACTAAAGTACAAGACTATGGTTGTTTTGCAAAATTGGAAGATGGTTTGGAAGGATTAATTCATCAATCTGAACTTTCATGGACTAAAAAAAATATCCATCCAGGAAAAGTTCTATCTACATCACAAAAAATAGAAGTTATCCTTTTAGAAAAAGATATGGAAAAAAGAAGACTTTCTTTAAGCTATAAAAATACTTTAATGAACCCATGGATTAAATTTACTAAGGATCATAAGGTAGGAGATATGTCAGAAGGAGTAATTAAAAATATAACTGATTACGCATTATTTATATCGATTAAAAATACAGAATTGGACGGCATGATTCATTATAAGGATTTAGATTATTCTGAAAAGGACACAGAATTACAAAAATATAAAAAAAATCAATCTGTTAAATTTAAAATATTGGAAATAAACAAAGAAGATGAAAAAATAAGACTTGGAATTAAACAACTAACAGAAGATCCTTTTGAATTTTTTAGTAGCAAAAAAGTATCAGATATAGTTACTGTCTTAGTTGAAAGTTCATCTAAAAATGGGATTTATGTTCAGGCAGGTAAGAAAAAACTATCTTTTTTGATTAAAAAAACTCAGCTAGCAAAAGAGGCTGAAAATCAAAGACCATCAAGATTTGCAAAGGGCGATAAGGTAGATGCAATGATCGTAGAGCTAGATAAAGACAAAAAGAAAGTAGTTTTATCTATAAGAGCAATAGAAGAAAAACAAAGTGAGGCAAATATAAAAAAATATGGCTCTAAAGACTCAGGTGGTGTGTTATCTGATATATTTGATTTTTCCCGTTTAAAAACAAAAAAGACAAAAGAGACAAAAGAGTAAAAATAAGTATATAATATACAGAGTATGGTTAGATCCGAATTGTTGCAAAAAATGTGCAACCTCTACCCCGGTATTCTTCGCAAAGATATAGAAAAAATTTTAGATATTATTGTTTTTGAAATAACAGATGCTCTTAAACGTGATGAAATTGTCCAAATTAGAGGCTGGGGAACTATGAAAACTAAAAAAAGAAAATCTAGACTGGCCCATAACCCTAAGAATTCAGAACCAGTCCAAATCCCTGAAAAAAAAGCTATTAAATGGAAAATGAGTAAAATTTTTTTTAACCAATTGAACAAAAATTTTACTGATAACAAAATATCTGATACTTATTAAACTATAATTGAAAATCAGTGAAAAAAATTATTCTCGCTATAGATACTGCAGACATCAAAGAAGCAATTAATATTACAAAAAAAATTAAAGACAAAATTTTTACAGTTAAATTAGGTTTGGAATTTTTTAATGCCAATGGGAAAGACGGTATTAGAAAATTTAACGAAATAGGAATAACTAATTTAATGTTAGATCTAAAACTTAAAGATATACCTGAAACTGTCTACAAGGCTATTAAAGCATTAGATGATATCAAATTTGGCTTCCTAACTATTCATGGGCAGGGTGGAAAAGTAATGATTAATAAAGCTAAACAAGCTGCTAGTGAAATTAAATCAAAACCTAATATTATGATGGTAACAATTTTAACAGCATTAACTGATGAAGATTTAAAAAGTATGGGAAACGATAATACTGTAATGGATCAAGTTAAAAATTTAGCGAATCTTGCAAAAGAAATGGAAGTGGGTGTTGTTTGCTCAGGGCATGAAGCTAAAATTGTTAGAGAAGTAGTAGGTTCAAATGCTTTAATATTTACTCCAGGAATCCGTATGATTGAGGACGATAAAAATGATCAAAAACGTGTTTGTACTCCAAAAGAAAGTATAAAAAATGGTGCAGATAAAATAATTATGGGAAGAAGCATAATTAAAGGAAATATTGAAGATAACTTAGATAAAATATCTAATTCTATTAAAATATAAATTTATGATAAAAATAAAAAAGGGTAAGCCTTTAATTGATCAGCATGACAAAAATGGTTTTTGGGGAAATAAATTTGGTGGAAATTTTATTCCTGAAACTTTGAAAAAACCTGTAGAGGATTTAACAACTTTATTTGAAAAACTTAGAAAAGATAAAAATTTTATTAGAGAAAGAGATTATTATTATAATAATTGGGTTGGTGTTCCAACTCCACTCGTAAAACTTGAAAATTTAACAGAATATCTAGGTGGTGCACAAATATGGGCAAAAGTAGTATCTGAAGCGATAGGTGGAGCACACAAAATTTATGGGGCAATAACTCACGCCTTGTTATGTAAATATTCAAATAAACGATTTTTATGCACTGATACTGGAGCTGGATATAACGGAAAAATGTTCAGCATGGCTGCTAAAAAATTTGGATTAAGTTGCAAAGTCTTTATGGGAATTAAAGATATAGAAAGGCAAAAACCAAATTGTGATGCTATAAGAAAAAATGGAGCTGAAATTATACCTGTATATACCGGCAGTCAAACTTTAGTAGATGCTGTTTCAGAAGTAATGAGATACTGGGTTTCTAATTGTGATAAAGTTCACCTTGGTGTTGGAAGTACAGTTGGTCCAAATATTTTCGTAAAAATATGCGGATGGAGTACCACACAAATTTCAAGAGAACTGATTAGACAAATTAATGATGAATTTGGAAATATTCCAAAAAAATTAAAGTTAATAAATTGTGTTGGAGGAGGAAGTTCAGCTTATGGATTTTGGAGTGAATTTATTGATTATAGCCAAAAGCAAGTTGAATTAATTGGAGTTGAAGCTGGGGGACCAAAAAAATCTAAACTTCATGCAGCTCCACTAAGTAGAGGTGCTAAGCTAGGTGTTCTTCATGGAGCTGCATCATATGTGTGTCAGAATACTGAGGGACAAATTAATGAGACAGAATCTATAAGTGCAGGTCTTGATTATCCTGGTGTTTCCCCACTTCATTGTTTTTTAAAAGATAGCGGTAGAGCTAAATATGTTTATGCAACAGATGAGGAGGCTTTAAATGCCTACAAGCTTGTAACTAAATTTGAAAAATTAAATCCAAGTCTAGAGCCAAGTCATGCATTTGCAGAAGCAATAAAAATAGCACCAAAATTAAGCAGGGATACGATCATAATTGTGAATTCTTGTGGAGATGCTCAAAAAGATAAAGATATTTTAAGGCAAAGATTAGGAATTTAAATAATGTTTAAATCACAAATTAGTTTAGCATTTAAAAAATCAAAAGAAGAAAAAAGACCTGCTTTATTAACCTATACGGTAGCTGGAGATAATACTAAAAAAAAATCTTTAGAAATATTAAATTCAATTTCAAAATATGTAGATATATGTGAAATAGGATTTCCTCATAACACGCCCATAGCAGATGGTGGTCAAATTCAAACATCAGCTTATCGTGCAATTAAAAATGGTATAAAAATGAAAGATGTTTTTAGTATTGTTAGAAAATTTAAAAAAAATAAAAACTCAAAGCCTGTAATTTTAATGGGTTATTACAACATGATATATCAATACAACGAAAATAAATTTTTAAAAAAATGTAAAAAAGCAGGTGTAAGTGGTTTGATTGTAGTCGATTTACCTTGGCCAGATAATAAACATTTTGCTAAAAAATGTAAAAGTAATTCTATAAGCTTTATTCAACTTTTGTCACCTACTACTTCAAAAATTAGAATGAAAAAAATAATTAATAGTTCTCACGATATGATCTACTATATTAGTATGCTCTCGACCACTGGTGGAAAACTTAAAGTATCTTCAAAAAAGATTTTAAAAAATTATTTTAAAATTAAAAAAATTATAAAAAATAAAAATAAAAATCTTGTAATTGGCTTTGGAATCACAAGTAAAAATATTTCGTCATTAAAAAAAGCTGATGGATTGGTTGTAGGTAGTGCATTATGCAAGAAAATTTCAGAATCAGTAAAAAAAAGACAAAATCCTGTCACAAATGTACTTAATATGGTAAAAATATTAAAAAGGAAATTATCATGAATTGGATAACACGCTGGAAAAAAATTGGAATTAAGGTCAAGCAAATCTTTAAAAAAAGACCTACAGGAAATGAAGAAACTGATTGGAAAAATTGTCCTCAATGTAAAAAAATTTCATATCTTCCTGACTTAGTCAAAAATTCTTATGTTTGTGAATGTAGTTTTCATTTTGATTTACCTCCCAAATTACGTTTAGAAGATTTATTTGACTCAGATTATAAAATCATAGATCCACCAGAAAATATCAATCCTGATCCATTGAAATTTGAAGTTAAAGATGGTGCGCGTGAAGGGTACAAATATATAGAAAAAGTTAATAAATATAGAAAAATTACTGGGCAGAAAACTGCATTACTTTGTGCTTCAGGAAATATTTCTAATTTACGTGCAGTTGTAGTTTGTTTTAATCCAAAATTTGGTGCAGGTCGTTTTGGTCCTGCAGAAAATGAACATTTTTTAAAAGCTTCCAACTTTGCAATTCAGGAAAAAGTTGATTTATGGATTGTAGTATATCAAAGCTCAGGTATTGACGTTCATACTGGTGTAACTGGTTTAGCTGGTATGACGAAAAGTATTATTGCGATGAATGAACTTAAAAAAAATAATATCCCTACTTTCTGTGTTGCGGCAAGAGCTACAGCAGGAGGAACATATGCTTCAAGCTTTTTTATGCATGATTTTATAATTGTTGAGTCTAAATGTGTTGAAAATTTATTATTCTCTGGAAAAAGGGTTACCGCAAATATTCTGAAAGGTACAGATCAAATCCCTGACGACTTTGGAACTGCGTCAGGTGTGATGAAGTCAGGTCTGGTAGATATAACTCTTGAAAATAGAAAAAAATTAAAAGAAACTATATCAAAATTAGTTAATATAATTTTAAAAAAAGAAAACATAAAAACTAAAAATGTAGAGGAAGCAAATGAAAATCCAGATGATTTTAAAAAGACTTCTTCAATTACATCCTAAAAGTATAGATCTCTCTCTTCGTAGAATTAAAAGACTATTAAAAGATCTGAATAATCCAGAAAAAAAAATTAATAATGTTATTCAAGTAGTAGGCACCAATGGAAAACATAGTGTTTGTTCCACGCTAAGAGAAATTTTTGAAACGTCTGGCTATTCAGTAAATATGAATATTAGCCCTTCAATTAGAAAATTTAATGAGAGATATTATTTTTGTGGAAAGCATATTTCTGATGATGAACTTTATAATTTATTACTTGAAGTAGAAAAAATTAATAAAAATCAAAGTATTACTTTTCATGAATTTATTTGTGCCTGTTTTTTCTTAGGTGCATCAAGAAAAAAAAGTGATGTGAACATACTTGAATCAGGACTTTTTTTTAGACTCGATGCTAGCAATGTAATAGAACATAATATTGCTTCTATTATTATGCCAATAGGCATGGATCACAAAGATTTTTTAAAAACAAACACTATAGATGAAATAGTGTATGAAAAATGTTCCCACCTACTAAATGGATCTAAAATTATTGTAGCTAATCAAGAAAGAGATGTTTTAATGAAGATTAAAAAAAATATTTCAAAAAACTCATCGTTAAAAATTTTTTTTAACGAAGATTATAAATATACAAAAAATAGTAGTGGATTTTTTTATAAAGATAAAAAAGGACAAATAAATTTACCAGAGCCTAATTTACTGGGAGATTTTCAAGTAAGTAATATTACTACAGCAATTAGTACATTGAGAAACCTTGATCAATTTAAAATAACAGAATCTCATATAAAAGAAGCTATAACAAAAATTAGAAGCGAAGGTAGATTACAATTTATAAATAGTGGAAAGTTAAGAAAATATATATCAAAAAAAAATAAAATTTTGGTAGATGGAGCTCATAATACATTGGCTGCTAATGTAATTAAAAAATACCTAAAGAGTTTAGATAGAAAAAAAAAAATTATTATGATCCTTGGAATGATGAACAACAAGGAACATAGAAAATTTATTCAGATTTTTAAAGGCATAATTCATTCAATTGTTACTGTTAATATACCAAATCAAACAAACTTTATGTCAAAAGAAAGTTTATCAAAAATTGCTGTGTCCTGTGGTTTCGTAGCAAAAACAGAAAATTCAATAGAATCGGCTTTAAAAAATATTAGTAAAGAAAATAACGAAGCAACTATATTGTGCACTGGAAGTTTATATTTTGCTGGTGAAATATTAAATTTAAATTAAATATTTTCTTTGATCCAAGAAATTATATTTGATTTTGTTGTAGCTCCGACTTTAGTAGCTTTTAATTCTCCGCTTTTAAAAAGTAACATTGTGGGTATGCCTCTAACCCCATACTTAGTTGGTTGGTTTGGATGATCATCAATATTGTGTTTAGCTATTATAATTTCATTACTCATTTCGTTAGAAATTTCTTCAAGAATTGGACCAACTTGCTTACAAGGTCCACACCATTCTGCCCAAAAATCTACTAATGTAGGTTTATTTGCTTTTAACACTTCTGTTTCAAAATTTTCGTCAGTAACGTTTTTGGTAGCCATAAGATATTTTCAATTTATTAATTTTTTAACTAATGTCAACTAGCCTTTTGGTACATTTTTTCCATATCTTCAATATATGAATTTATTTCATTTAACATATCTAATTTTTCTTTATCATCCTTAAATTTATTTCTTAATGTATCAATTTCTGAGTAGGTTCTTGGAATTGTATTCCATTTTTCTTTATTGGTGCTTAAAACTCTTAAGGCAATTTCTTTATGGATAGAATCGTATTCATCCTTAGGTAACGATTCTGGACTTTCTTCATAAAGAATTTTTTTTCCAAAATATCTCAGTCTTTCATCTTTAAACTTTTGCAAGACTAGAAATTTTTCCTTCCAGTTTGCTTTGTGAAAACTAGGCATGATTGCATTGTCTTCCCTACTAGTAAATTTTTTATAAATAGATTCTTCTGCATACATCTCTTCTTGTGTATCAAAATCTTGTTTTTCTCTTGCTTCATCGTCTAAAACTAAAGCAACTTTTTTAGCAAATTCTTTATTCTCTTTAATTAATTTAGCTCTTTCTTTTAACTTTATTAATCCTAACTTTTTATAGCTGTCAAAATTCATGGCATAACTAGAATTCATTATTATTGGATGTTTTTTGTGTTTTATAGTTCTTATAACTTTTGGTGTTTTTTTAAATTCTTTTTTTAATTCATTTACTGAAAGATTAAAATAAAATTTTGGATCTGATTTTAGATCAAAACACATTGGATAACCCCACTGAGGATGCTCACAAATAAAAGTTAAAACAAAAGGGAAACACTTACCATAATAAAAAAAATCTGTACAAAATGTTAATTCATTTTTTATAATTTCTAATGTTTTATCTTTATTAGTAGTCATTAAGCTTGCCTTCCAAACATTAGGTGCATTTTTACTTAAAAGTTTTGCAATTTCAACTGTAGCTAATACGTCAGCGATAGCTGAATGGGCATCGCTATGTTCAATCCCATTCATCGGTGCGAGTTTATCTAATTTAAAAACTGGATTATTTTTGTCGCTAATTGGAGTTTTGATACATCCTGGATAATATAAGTGAGCTGCTCTAGTCAAACTAAATAAATCTGCTCTCTCATTTCCGTTTGTTACTGTTAGATAAGGGTAATCAAGATTTTTGAATAAAGTTCTTCTTAAAAATTCTTCATCAAAGTTTATAGAATTATAACCTATAAAAATTGAGTTTTTCCATTTATTAAATTTTTCCATCATTTGTCTTATCATTTGGTAATGGGATAGATTTGTTTCTTTTAATATTTTTGGAGTTGTTTTATTTACTATTAAGGCCATAGCCTCCGGAATAATTCCAGGACTTAATTTACATCTGCCCTCGTATCTATCTAATTCTTGAAAATTATCATTAACTAAAACTGCTGCAGCTTGAATGATTTGACCGTAGGAAACATTAGAGGAACATGTTTCAAAATCGTAAAAGACTAAATTTGCCATTAAGAGATATTACTTATTCAATACCTTAATTTTGTCAATGTCTTCTTTGATTGCTTTTTCAACTTGTTCGGGATCTTTTATATTTTCTAGAGTTCTCATAATAGATCGAGCATCTCGCCCAAAATCATCTGTAACTTTCATAGTTTCTTCTAATTTTTTTCTAAGTACTAAAATTCCATCAAAATGTTTTATAAATCTAGTTGTAATATTTTTTAAATCATCGTGAATTTGAGTAGCATGTTTTTGAACCTTTAAAGTATGAAACCCCATGTGAAAAGCTTGCAAAATTGCGCATAAAGTATTTGGTCCAGCAACAGTAACTTTATATTTTGTTCTTAATTCTTCCATTAATAATTCTTTGGTTTTTGGATCTCTAAAACTTGAAAGTTCTGCATACAATCCTTCTGTAGGTGCATAAACAATTGCAAAATCTGTTGTTTTGGGTGGCATAATATATTTTTCAGACACTTTTTTAGCTTTTGCCCTAAATGCTGAAGCTAAATCATTCCTAGCACTAGCTAACTCATCTTTATTTTTTTTCTGGTAGGCTTCATCAATTGCTTTATATTTTTCTATAGGCCAGTGGCTATCAATAGGACACAAAACATCTTCTAATTTTACTGCAAACTCCACAACATCTCTTGTTTCGTCAGGTTTCATTTTAACATTAGCTATGTATTGTGCTGCCGGTAATAATTCTTTTAATAAAGCGGCTAGAGAAAATTCAGCAAGTCCACCATACTGTTTTACACCTGCCAAAATTCTACTAAAACTATCTTGACTTTTATTTATAGCTTCAACCTGTTTATTAAAAACTCCAACTTTTTCGTCGACCTTAGTAAGGGCCTGGGTCATATCACGAGTGACATCTTTTGATAGAGAATTAAAAGAAGTTGACATTGAATTAATAGAATTAGTTAAAGATTCTTTTAATCTTCCTAATTCTTCATTATTTTTTTCATCAACTTTAAAATTTTTTTTCCTAACTAAAAGATAAATAACAATACATAAAAGTATTAAAACAATATATAAAACTAAATCTTGCATATAAATATTAACGTTTTATTTCTAAAATATTCCTCATTTTATTTAAAGTAAACAAATAAAAATACTAATTAACTTTTTTTTGTCTCTCTCTATCAATATGTGCAGTCATTGCATCAACTAAATAATCAGAATAGGTAAATATTTCTTTGGTTTCAAAAGATTTAGTTTCATGTTTTTCAGGATTTGATTTATTCTCAACAACAATTTTACCCTTTTTTGCATCTGAATCCTCTAAATAAATTAAAATTAACCATTCATCATCAGGACTATCATCATATCTTATAAAACACTCATTACTTTCATAGCGTCTATCTATGACTCTTAGAATAGATTTATGCTTGGGTATATATCTTTTATTTAACTGAAACACTAAAGAGTTTGCTGAACGATAAAAAGATTCTAAAAGGAGCTCTATTTTTTCCCTATGTTCTGCATACTCTCTTTCTTTTTTTAATAAATCTTCTTTTGTGTCACCATCAGCAATTTCAACCCCTAAAGATTCCACCCTCTCACGAATTTTCTGCTCTCTAATTAATCGGTATTTTTGTTTAATTTTTTCAAGTCTTTCTTCTACCGGACGATAATCTTCACGTTGCTCTTTTAAAGCTAGCTTTTCTAAATTTTTAATTTCTTGCAGTTCTCTTTTTCTAAAAGACTCTATTTTTTTTTCTAATTTTATTTCTTCTAAAAAACGTTGCCTTTTTTCGGCTTGTTCTTTTCTCAAAATGGCCTGTTCTTGCCTTATAAATTTTTTTAAATCATGCTCTCGCTCTTTAGCAAATCTAATTTCATCACGGAGCTCTTTTTGTTTAGCTTCATACCTTAGCTTTCTTTCTTCTTTTATTCTTTTTTCGTTTTCTTTTCTTTCAATAGAAATCTTTTTTAATTTTTCAAATTTCCTTTTTTCTCTAAAATCTTCATAGGCCCTAAAAAATGGAGTAAGCAAAAAGTTAATTATTTTTTGAAATCTTAAGCTTGCAATCTTCTTGATATTTCCTTTGCTTACGAAAGATATTTTTTTCTGTAAATTTAGTTTAGGTGTCTTTATTTTTTTAATTTTAAAGTTAGATAATTTACTTTTTTTAATTTTAATTTTTTTTTTCTTTTTTTTGTTTAATTTTCTTTTCTTTTTTATTTTTTTATTTTTTATTTGTGATTTTTTAAATTTTTTTTTCTTTAACTTTCTTTTAAAGATTTTTTTATTTTTTCTTTTAGTTATTTTTTTTTTCTTCATATTGAGTGATTCTGTCTATATATAGCAAATATTAGCTATATATATAATCTCTACGATTACTTGGAACTGCTTGAAAACTTTTTACAATCTGGAGTTGGTAAACTAGTAAATCTCTATAATGGAATGCCGCGCTCGTAGAAGCAAGATAAAACTCCCACATGCGTACAAACTTTTCGGAATACATTTTTTTTGCCTTTTCTCTATTTTTCAAGAATCTATCCAACCAAGATTTTAGTGTCTTATCGTAATGGTGAATGAGGCTCTCCATATCTGAAATAATTAGTCCAGTTTTTTCTACTGCATCTATTAGATCGCTACCACTTGGAACTAGGCCACCTGGAAAAATATATTTTTGAATAAAAGGCTGTGGTGGAGCCTTGGGATCAATAGAACCTATTGTATGTATTAGAGCAACCCCATTATCTGTTAACAAATTATTAATTTTTTTAAAAAAAGTTTTATAAAATTTTCTTCCAACATGTTCGAACATTCCAACGCTTACTATTCTATCAAATTTTTCATTTAAACTTCTGTAATCAGTAAGCTTAAATTGAACTTGATTT
>MDSV01143568.1_pt1 | contig 13668 bp, 8 predicted proteins | sample 810851 | NCBI WGS metagenome assembly MDSV01 (sample SAMN05326640, study PRJNA326480) | marine metagenome | isolation source: seawater | place: Atlantic Ocean: North East | collected 2012 | reverse complement strand
TATGCGTCAACAAGAGCAGTTGAGTCGAGAAGTCGCGCAATTGGCTGAGCAGATGTCACGTCGCCAACAGAGTTCCCAACCTTCTTCTCAAAGTGGCAGCCAATCGCAGTCTCAATCCCAATCCCAGTCATCTTCCTCCGGCAGTAGCTCTGTTGGGCAGCAGCAGGATTCCGCGATTCAGCGCGCAGCGCAGCAGATGCAAGAGGCCGCGGAGAGCGACTCAGCGTCAATCGCCGCTGCCCGGAGCCAGAAGGCATTGGAAAACTTGCGTCAGCAGCAAGAACAGCTGAGTCAGCAGGGCGAGCGCTCCGTGAACCAGCTAGCGCAGAATCTGAACCAACGCGGCCAGCAGTTGCTGCAGCAGCAACGTCAGCTACAGGAGCAGATAGCGGAAACCAGCCGAGAGCAGGGGCTTGGTCAAACTCGCCAATCGATCCGCAACGATGAAAGCTTGCAGGAGCTTATACAGGCCCAACAGCAGCAGCAGCGCGACCTGGAAGAAATCGAGGATATGCTGCGCGCGATCATTGCGCGTGGTAGCAACGAAGATCAGCGACTCATGTCCCAGGCACAGGAAGCCTCAAGGGAGTTGCGGCCCATCAGGGAAGAAATGTCCACCAGCAACAGGGTGTTGCGCAACGGCATGGTGAACCTTGCGGTGGACATTGAGGAGGAGATTGAAGGGCAGTTAGAAGAATTGGCCAGTTCTTTGGCCGCGCTGGATCCCTCCAATCAAGGTTCAGGGTCAGACCAGATTCAGCAGGCGGCGCAGGATGCCGAGAGCCTGCGAGAACAAATCGAAGCCCTGGAGCAACAGGCGCTTGCTTTCAATGAAGCGGGTCAGCAGGCCAGCGGTGGAAATGGCGCTGCGCCTAGCCTCCGGGAAATGCGTGAGCAGCTGCAACGCTCGCAGCAATTAGCCCAATCGTTGCAGGAACAGCTGCAAGAGCAAGCCCGCAGCGGTGGCCAGCAGCCGAGGGGACAACAGTCCGGAGGCCAGCAGTCAGGGGGTCAACAACAGGGTGGCCAGCCGGGCCAGGCCGGTGGACGCGGCGGCAGGCAACAGATTGGAGGGGCGCGCGGCGATGGCCAGGAACGCCCAGGTATCGGAGGCAGTGTCACGACTGATGGTGGCAACCTGCCATGGGGTAATGCGCGCTCAATACGTCAACAGCTTACCCAACAGGGCATTGAAGATTTCATTAATCAACCCGAACTTTTCCGACAGTTGTTGCAGCCAATTCTGGAATTAGAAGGTGCGCTGCGCGCCCAGGCTGAATTGGACAACATCAATAACAAGCTCTACGCCACTTTTGATGAAGAAGTGCCGGAGGAGTATCGCGAGCTGGTGGAAGAGTATTATCGTGTGTTGTCGGAAAGTCAGGGGTCAGGTAGTTCGATCCAGTAGCAATGCAATACACAGAACCTAATCTCTTTACCGCGTTTGCTGAAGGCAATGTTGACTTTGCCTACGGCATCAGTCCGTTACTTTTTCTTGTTTTGGTCGGCCTCATTGTTGCCGGTGTCTGGCTTACCTATCTCAAGACCACTCGACCTTTAAGCCCCCCCTGGAAAGCATTTCTGGTCGGGCTGCGCTCCAGTGTGCTGGTGCTGCTGCTTTTTTGTCTGTTGCGGCCAGTAATTACTACTCTGCAAGTTTCCCCGCAAGAGACTTATCTGGGGGTAATTATTGATGACTCTCAGAGCATGGCAATCACCGATATGGCCGGAGAGCGATCGCGGCAAGATGCATTACGCGAGAACTTCTTCGGCGCTGGCGTCATCGATGACCTGGCTGAAAACTTTCAAATACGCAGCTTTCGCTTTGATAAACAGACTGAGCGCATTGCTGGCGAAGATGGCCTGACCGAGGCCGGCACTGCTTCCTCTATTAGCCAGGCGCTTGACTATGTCGACGGGCAGCTCAACGGTTTGCCGCTCGGTGGGTTGATACTGCTGACCGATGGCGCTGATAACAGCGAAATTGACCCTCTTATCAAGGCCAGGGATTTTGGTAACCGGCAAATACCTGTCTTCACGGTAGGTGTAGGACAGGAACAGATACCTCAGGACATCGGCATTGTTGACGTCAATGCTGCCAAGACTGTGCTTGAAGGCTCGGTGTTCAATATCTCTGTGGGGCTCAGTCATCAAGGTTACGAAGGTCAGGAAGTTCGTATGGCCGTGCTCGATGGAGATCAAGAGGTCACCTCTGAAGTCATTACGCTGGGTGCTGAGGGAATAACCCGACGCTATGAATTAGAGCTTACGCCGGAACGCAAGGAAGCCATCGTGTATGAGCTTGAGGTTGAGCTGCAGAGCGGTGAGATTATAGAGCAGAACAATGAATATCGTTTTCTCGTAGATAACTCTGAAAAGGAGCCACTTGATATTCTTTATATTGAGGGGCATCCGCGCAATGAATACAAGTTTATTCGTCGAGCCGTTGAAGATGATCCATCTCTGCGTTTGGCAACCTACCTGCAAACAGGACCGGAGAAATACTATCGTCAGGGCATAGAGTCTCCGACTGAATTGAGCAGCGGGTTTCCCCGTTCCAGGGAAGAACTCTATCAGTATGAATCTCTGATATTGGGTGATATCGAAGAAAGTTTCTTTAACGCCGACCAGCTGCAAATGATCGAAGACTTTGTTGCTGAGCGCGGTGGCGGTTTTCTGATGAGCGGTATGATTGACGAAGGGTTCATTTCAACACCCATCGCCGATGTGCTGCCGGTCACCCTGATTGAAGAAAGCTTCCTGCCCTCCCATTTGCGCGGAGGCATTCGGCGCGGCACGCAAGCAACCGGTGAACTTTTCTTTCCACGTCTCACCAATAATGGTGAATTTTCTCCGCTGCTGCGTCTGGCGGCTGACGACAGTGAAAACGATATACTGTGGCGGCAGTTGACAGAATTGCAGGGTGTCTATGTTACTGGGCGGATCAAGCCTGGTGCCACGGTGCTGATGGAGCACCCCTTATTGCAATACCAGAACCAGGCTTTGCCGCTGCTGGCTACGCAGCGGTTCGGCAGCGGTCGCAGTGTGGCTTTGACCACGGCAAGTACCTGGCGCTGGCAAATGATGATGCCTTCCGCCGATGAGTCCCATGAGACACTGTGGCGACAGTTACTGCGTTGGTTGGCAGTATCCGCACCGGAGCGGGTCACTATTGATTTCGATCGAGAATTTTATAACGTGGGCGATGAAGTCAATATCACTGCTACCGTGCTGGATATGGAATATGAGCCGGACAACGATGCCACTTTATGGATGCAAACCAATAACCCTTTGGACATCGTCACCGATTCGCCTATGGAATGGGATATTGAAGAAGATGGTGTTTACCGCGCCAGTTTCGTGGTTGAAGAAGAGGGCGTCTACGACCTGTTGGTCGATGTAGCCAGTGCTGCAGGTGAGGGGGCTTCCGGAGCATCCGAGAAGCGTGCCGCTTTTGTCGTTACGCCATCCCTGCGTGAATACAATAACGCTGCGATGGACGGCGGGCTGTTGGCCCGTATTGCCGAGGCCAGCGGTGGCACCTATTTCAACGTAAACGGAATTGATGCCTTGGCGGATACCGTTGAATTTACCCCCAATGCGTTCTCCCAAGAAGTTCAGATCGATCTCTGGGATCAACCCTGGCTACTGGCGCTACTGATTTCCCTGCTGTGTCTGGACTGGGTCGCTCGTCGACTCAAGGGTTTATCGTGATGAATCAGTTTGTATTAAGAAGACATGTGACTCGTCTGGCTCGATACACCGTGGGCCTATTTAGTTTGCTTGCCAGTCTGTCGGTATCTGCGCAGCTGCCAGATCTCGGTGACAATGCCAATTTTTTTTTGGATACGCCAGAAACTACCAAGTTCGCAGTAATCATGACGGGACCTGCGGTTGGCGATGACAACAGCTCCCGGTTCAGACAGTGGTCCCTGTCTCTGCACGATATTCTCACCCGTGATTATGGCTATAGCTCGGACACCATCACCTTGCTCTACGATCGGGGCGACACAAGTTTTATTGGTGGTGAGCGAGTGGATGGGCCAACCAATCGCGAGGGCATAGTGGGAGCGCTTGATGAACTGGCGGCGCGGGTTAAAACCGGTGATCAGATTACTTTGTATTTGATTGGTCACGGCTCAGGTGCAGAGGAAGAAGCAAAATTCAATATCGTTGGCCCTGACATCACAGGCGTTGAGTTTGCCGAGATGCTGGACCGCTTCGATCAGCAAGACATGGTGGTGGTAAATACCAGCAGCGCCAGTTTCGGCTTTTCGTCCTCCCTGTCCAGTGAGGGGCGCGTGGTGATTTCATCAACCCGTTCACCTTCGGAACGCTATGATCCGATCTTCTCCGGTTACTTCATCGAGGCCCTTGATCAACGCAATGGTGATCGTGACAAGAACAACCGGGTATCCATGTTGGAGGCATTTGAATATGCCAAGGCCAATGTTGAACTCTGGTATGAAGAACAGGGCCGTCTCGCCGCTGAGCATGCTGGACTGGACGACAATGGCGATGCCCTGTTTAGCCTAAATCCTGCAGTTGACGTGGCCGATGGGCGTCTGGCGGAAATAGCCTATATCGACACCTTGGTGGATGATAGCGCTGACCTGTCTGCGGAAGCACTGCAACTGAAGGCGCGGATTCAGGAACTTGAACGTTCGGTAATTATCATGCGAGGCCGAAAGGCTGAATACCTGGAAGCCGATTATTGGTCGCAAATGGAGACTCTGCTGGTAGAGCTGGCGCGTGCCACAGCACGATTTAATGCGCAGTATCGTCCCGATGATTCCACGAACTCCCAAATCACTCAACCCTCTCAAACCAATGGTGCGAGCAATGACTGATCTCAATGCTGGTCTATTTACTCCTGGTTCAATCAGAGTCCTTGTTCTCGGTGGCCTGATGCTGGTGACAACGCTGGCGATCGCACAGGATGATATTCCCCAGACCAACGACTCGCCGCTTTATCGTGGTGAGCAGATGATGCTGAATGGCTCCTACGCTGCGGCCAGTGAAATTTTCAAGATGGCAGACGGGCTTGACCGTGCTGATGGCTTGATTGGTGCCAGTAAGGCACTGGCGATGATGGGGAATTACCAGGAAGCAGAAAGTGTGGTGGCGGACGCCATTGATGATGAGGATTATGTGGGATTTCCGCTGCTGACGACGCAACTGGCAGAGATAATGCGGGCCACAGGCAGATCGGCAGAAGCCCTGGCGATGCTGCAACAAGTTGTGGATGGTAATGCAGAACCTCCGGTGCGCACATTGGTGCAGTATGGCAGTCTGCTGAAGTTTGTTGGTGAGAAAGAGCAGGCGTTCTCGGTTCTGGACAGGGCGGTGCAGCGCTACAACGATGGTCTGGTGTTCAGTTCAGAAGATGTCGCCATGGTGGCAATGGCGAGCTGGTTGTTAGGTAATTTTCATGACGCCAATAGCCTGTTTGACGAGGCGACCCGTGCTAATCCCAATAACCTTGAGGCCCATACCCTGTGGGCAGATCTATTTCTTGAAAAATACAACGCGGCAGATGCAGAGCGCGGTTACCAGGATGCGCTGGATCTAAACGGACGCCATGTGCCTGCCCTGGTTGGTATGGCCCGTGTAGTTGGGGATGAGCGTTCATTGCAGCGGGCCCTGGCCATTAACCCTAATTCGATTTTAGCGCTGGAGACCTATGGGCAGTTGCTCATGATGAACGGGCGCGAGGACGAGGCGCAGGAATATTTCCGCCAGGTGTTGGCGCTGAACCCTGAGTCTTTAAAGACACTGAGCGTGCTCGCGGCCAAGGCAGCCCTGGAAGAGCGCATGTCCGCCTACGAGGACTATCGCCAGCAGGTTGAAGCATTCAGCCCTGATAACGCGGAATTTCTTGGTCATATCGCAGACAGTTTTGGTAATAACTATCGCTTCACCGAAGCAGTGGAGTATGCCCGCTCCAGCATCGAGTTTGACCCGGAGTACTGGCAGGGCTACACCTTGTTGGGCAGTAATCTGATTCGTCTTGGCGAAGAAGAGGAAGGACGCCGAAATCTAGAGATTGGATTCGATAACGATCCTTTCAACGTAATGACTTCCAATATGCTGAAAGTCTTCGACACCTTAGAGACTTACGCCACAGTGGAAAGCGAGCATTTCAAGGTGCATATGAGTGAGCGCGACTCACTTATTCTATGGCCTTACCTCGAGCCGCTGCTAGAGGAAAGCTGGACAACGCTGAGCGCAAAGTACAACTATGAGCCGGAAGGCAAAACACTTATCGAAGTCTTTGAGGACACCGCAGATTTCGCTGTCCGTTCAGTGGGACTGCCGGATATTGGCCCTTTGGTTGGCATCTGTTTCGGTAAAGTCATTACCCTCATTTCGCCCGATACGCTGACGGCAAACTGGCAGGAGATCGTCTGGCATGAGTTTGCGCACGTCATCACCTTGCAGATGACCGATAACAGAATTCCACGCTGGCTGTCAGAAGGCATATCAGTCTGGGAAGAGCGGGAAGGCAGGTCTTACTGGGGACGCAGTCAGGGCCTGGATCTGGTGCGTGCCGCGGAAGAGCAGAAGCTTTTGCCAATAGGCGATCTCAACAGCGGTTTCTCCGGCGCGCAGAACAATGCTGACCTGAGCTTTGCCTATTTCCAGTCTTATCTGGTAGTGGACTACATCACTGAAACTTACGGCTTCAATAAACTCGTTGAACTGATTTACGAATATGGCGAGATCAAGGAGGAGTCAGAGCGCTTTCGAGCGGCATTCGACATGAGCCTGAATGAATTTGACGGTGGATTTCAGCGCTGGATCGATCAGCGGGTACAGGAAATCAATGTCTATGCCCATACGGAAGATGTGCCAGACGAGGGAGAAGGTCACGGTCACGGCATTCGAGAAAACAGCAGCGCTATCCTCGCGGAACTCTACAATAATGCTTCATTGAAGCAGCACATGCGTTCGCGAATCGAAGAAAACGAACGCGACTTTCAGGCCTATCTGCAATTAGGCATCGTACTGTTCAAGGAAGAGGCCTTTGCCGAAGCCAAACAGTATCTGGAAATAGCCTACGAGATGCTGCCCAGCTATACCGGTTATCCCAGTCCAGCATTGGTGCTGTCACAGATTTATGACCGCGAAGGTAATCAAGAAGCAAAGTTACAGTGGTTGGAAACGCTGCTAGAAAACCTGCAGCATGACTATGGCGCCGCCATTGAGTTAGCAGAGTCGGCCCTTGCCGCAGCGGACTACGAGCGCGCAGCCTACTATATTGACCGGGCGATCCAGGTTGACCCTTATCGCAATGATGTCCACGAGCTGAAGGCACGGTATGCTGAAGCGGTGAGCGATAGTGCCCTGGCAGTCACCGAATATGAAGTTCTGATGCAGCTTGAAATCAGTGATCCGGTAGAGGCGAGAACTAACCTGGCGGAGGCTTATCTCAATAATGGGCAGCCCGGGCAGGCCAAGCAGAATTTGCTTTATGCCCTGGAACAAGCGCCAAGTTTTGAGCGCGCACAACGGCTTCTACTGGAGTCTCTTGCAGGAGAATCCGGCCAGTGAGATTGAGTTGCCTGGCGAATCTGTGTTTGCTGAGCTTGTTGGCAGGTCCGGTTGTCGCGCAGGTGATGCCCTTACCCAGCAACAATGAAGATCTGGCAATCTACGGTACAGACATTGCGGAATTCACCTGGCTGCGCGGTCAGTATACCAACCATGGTGGTGGTCAGGGCGGATATGGCTGGCGTCGTCGCGGTGGCTGGTGGGATACGGACTATCCGGACTCTGATGAAAATTTTCTGCGGGGTGTTCAGCGTTATACCAATGTTGATACGAACCCGGGTAACCACACTTATATTCAGCTTACGGATCCGCGCTTATACGAACATATTTTTCTCTACATGAACTGGAAGCGGGTGCCAATTGGTTCCTCCTACAGCGGTCCCAATTTTTCGCCCGAAGAGATCGAAGCGCTGCGTGAATTCATGTTTCGCGGTGGCTTTGTCATGGTCGATGATTTTTGGGGGCAACCTCATCTCGATGACATGTTCGTGGAGATGGGAAAGATCTTCCCCGATCGCGAGATTGTGAAACTGGACACCAGTCACGAAATTTTTCACACGTTTTTTGATATTGATGAAATCGCGCAGGTTCCGGGTCGTATGGTGACCTGGGACTTTGGTGGCTTCATGAATCTCGATGACCCGAGTTACCCTCCCGAGGTGTATGCAGTTTTGGATGATGATGGCCGGGTTATGATGGTGGCAAATTACAACACAGATCTGGGAGATGGCTGGGAACATACTTTTTATGAAGGCTATCCCACCAGGTCTACCAACGAAGCCTACAAAATCGGCATTAATTTTCTCATTTACGCATTTAGCCATTGAGCGACTGAAAGAAAGGACTAAACCATGGCAGAACAAGAAGAAGTACTGGATAGCGAGGGTCAGGATGATATTGCTCTGGTCAAACGCATGCAGGATGGTCGCGACCAGATTGTTGGCGAGATCAAGAAAGTTATCATTGGTCAGGAAGATATTATCGATGAACTGCTGATTGCGTTATTTGGTGGTGGTCACGTGCTGGTGACCGGTGTTCCTGGTCTGGCAAAGACCCTGCTGATCAAGACCGTAGCCGATATCCTGCAAGTTGACTTCAGCCGTATTCAGTTTACGCCTGACCTGATGCCAGCTGATGTAGTGGGCTCCGAGGTCGTTGAAGAATCGGCAGAAGGTGGACGCCAACTCAAGTTTGTCAAAGGACCCATCTTCACCAATATCCTGTTAGCGGATGAAATTAATCGAACGCCTCCCAAGACCCAGTCTTCACTCCTGGAGGCGATGGAGGAGCGTCAGGTGACAGCGGCCGGGGTCACCTATCCCATGTCCAAACCCTTCTTCGTGCTGGCGACTCAGAACCCGATTGAGCTGGAAGGAACCTACCCCTTGCCGGAGGCACAGTTGGACCGCTTCATGTTTAAAATCGAGCTGGGCTATCTTTCTGAAGATGATGAAGTAAAGGTGGTGAGCCAGACCACACAAACCCATGATAGTGGACTCGCTCACCCATTGAGCGGTGAAGATATACTGGAATTTCAGCGCATCGCTCGCCAGGTGCCGGCAGCTGAAGCGGTGATCAAATATGCTGTGAGACTGGTGCATGCTTCTCGCCCCCAGAGTGAGACAGCGCCGGACTTCATCAAGGATTGGGTCAGCTGGGGGGCAGGTATTCGCGCCTCGCAGAATTTAATTCTCGCCGGTAAGGTGAGGGCCTTGCTTCTGGGTCGCTATAATGTTTCCTACGGCGATGTGCGCGCCCTGGCACCTTCTGTGTTGCGGCATCGTGTGTTGCTGAATTTTCATGCCGAAGCGGAACGCGTCACTACCGACGACGTAATCAAGCGCTTGCTGGAAGCAGTACCTGAGCCGAGCTCCGAGATTTGAGCTCCGCCTTCGTTCATCATTGAAGAATTAACGCTATGGCAGATTCCATCAATTTCCTTGACCCTGATGTGCTTGCGGGCCTCAGCAATCTCGAATTGCGTGCGCGGGTAGTGGTGGAAGGTTTTCTCTCTGGCCTGCACAAGAGCCCGAACCGCGGATTCAGTGTTGAATTTAATGATTACCGGCACTATCAGCGCGGTGACGATATGCGTCACGTGGACTGGAAACTCTACGCGCGCAGCGACAATATGTACATCAAGCAATATGAAGATGAGACTAATGTCCGCTGTATGATTTTGCTGGATACCAGCGCCTCCATGGCATACAGCTCCGGGGGTATGAGTAAACTTAACTACGGCATTACCCTGGCCTCAGCCCTCGCATATTTCATCATGAAGCAGCGCGATGCCGTGGGTCTGATAACCTTTGATGATCAGGTCAGGGAATATCTTCCAGCCAAGTGCAGGCAACCGCATCTGATGCACGTTCTGCGTACCCTTTCCACGGTAGAGTCTGGCAATAAAACTGACACGGTAAAGCCACTAACTGATCTTGCTGCATCATTGAACAAGAAGAGCATCGTAATTCTCATTTCAGATATGCTGGATGACGAAGAGCGAGTAATTAATACGCTGCAGAATTTGCAGGGTATGGGAAACGACATCATTACATTCCAGATCATGGATGATGCGGAACTCAACTTTCCGTTCAATGAAGCGTCAGAGTTTATTGACATGGAAGACAATGAATCTTACATCACGTCACCCGCAGCGATACGGAATGCCTACCTGGAAAACTTTAATGAATTTTTAGGCTATTGTCGTAAAAAGTGCCAGAGCAGCGGGGTGGACTATTGCCTGCTCAATACCGGTGAGCCGCTGGACGAGGCTTTGTCTGCTTACATGTCCAAACGGGCCAAGAGTTTCTAGGAGTCGCAGTACGCCATGGTATTTCTGACACCGCTGTTCCTGTTAGGCCTGTTGGCAGCCCTTATCCCGGTAGCGATTCACCTTATCCGTCGGGAAAAGCCACCCAAGATTATGTTCAGTACCATTCGATTTCTCAAGAAGACATCGAAGAAGCTGGTCTTGTTTCAGCACCTGCAGCAGATTGCCTTGTTACTGCTGCGGGCCGCTGTCATCGCCCTGCTGGTTATCGCGTTCGCCAGGCCACTATTGAATCAATCGGTGGCGCGATTGGTGGACGCGGACCCACAGTCAGCCGTCATCCTGTTGGATACTTCCATGAGCATGCGCTATGGCGATAATTTTGACGACGCCAAGGCTGAGGCGCTGGATGTATTGGATCGCTTTACTGGAGGAGACGAAGTTGCACTGGTGGCATTTTCCGGTGGTGCCGAGTTGGTGCGCGAACTGGATGGAGATGTCGACAGCATCCGCGAGCTCATTGAAGACATTGAAGAACCTGGCTACGGCGCGACCCGCTACTACCCCAATCTGCGCTTGGCCGATCAGTTGCTGGAAAACTCCCATTATGAAAATCGTGCGATCTATCTAATTTCTGATTTTCAGGACATTGGCATGCAGGCGGCGGATGAAACCTGGAAGCTTGCGCCGGGCGTCGCATTGAATCTGATAGATGTAGGTGCAGCAGAAAGTGAAAATCTGGCCCTCACGGATGTGCGCGCGCCGGAGCAACTTCTCGAAGATTCTGCGGAACAGCAGATTTTGGCGCGGGTGCGAAGCACCGGCACGCGCCTGCTTGAGCAGGGGGAAGTTAGCCTTAGTCTGAATGGGCAAATGGTTGATCGAGCCGGGCTGGATCTTGCTGATCGTTCAGAGCAGGTCGTTACCTTTGATGTCGAATTCGATGCTGAGGGTACCTACGTGGGAGAAGTGCGGGTAAGCGGCGATGAGTTCAGCGATGACAATGCCTATTATTTTACGGTCGATGTCCTGCCCAAAATCAACGTGCTGCTGGTAAATGGCGAGTCTTCCGCAAATTGGTTTGACGACGAGGGTCACTGGTTTGGACTGGCGGTGAGCAGTACAGAGGGAACGCCATTCTCCCTGCAGACTATCGAATCAGCGGAATTGTCTGCTGCTGCGTTGCGTCAGAGTGATGTTGTGGCATTGCTCAATGTGGGCGATCTCAGCACCGGCCAGGCGAGCGAATTGACCGATTACGTCAACCAGGGGGGTAGTCTGCTGATTGCGCCCGGAGACCGGGTCAATGCAGAGTTGTTCAATCGCCAGTTTGGAGAAATCACGCCGGCCCAGCTCCAGAGTACAGATATGCTGGGGCGCGGCGATTACCTGGTGATTGCAGACTATGATCGGCGGCACCCGATTCTGCGACCACTGGACAGCGATTGGATGGCGCGCTTTCTGGGGCATTGGCTGCTTAGGCCAACTGAGGAAGCCAATGTGCTCATGCAGTTCGACAATACTGAGGCAGCGTTGGTTGAAAAAGATGTCGGTGAGGGCAGAGTGCTGCTGTTTGCTTCGAGCCTGGATCTGGAGTGGAATAATTTGCCGCTGCAGGGGCTATTTCTACCTTTTATCCATGAAACTCTGAGACATCTCGTGCAATCAGAGATCGGGCCAAGGTCATTCAATATTGGCGACAGCATTAACTTTTCCTTGCCCGGATCAGAGCAAAACCCTGTCATCGTTAGCAACGTCGACAATCAAACCCTCAGTCTGGCAGATAACAAGGTTCTGATCGCCAGCGAACCTGGAATACTGACCGCTTCGGCTGGCGATAGCGCGGCGCGCTATGCAGTTAATATGCTGCCTGAAGAGAGCAATCTGACTCGATTACCGCTTTCGACCCTTTATGATGCTGTAGTTAACCCGGACACCAGTCCGCTGCAGTCACGCGCTGTGCAAACCGCACAACTAATTGAAGAATTGGAGCGACCGCAGCGGCTGTGGTGGTGGATTCTTGGCCTGGTGATGTTGCTGCTGCTGATGGAAGCTGTGATTGCCAATCGTACCTACCGATAGTCCTGCTTAATATTTCGATTGTATTGTCTGGTCGAACTTGCCCTCCCGAGCCCTTTGCCCGGGGCTTTGCGCTTTGCCCACGAAATAAACGGGCAATTTCACTGCAAAACTGCCCATTCTTGCCTGACTAATATTACAATATTGTTACCTTAGTGACATATTCGGGGATTTCTAACTTATTGAAATATAAGCATATATTTATTTCGCTTGTAACGCTAATGTAATATTAATGAAATTTTTGAAAAAATATCCTTGAAAAAGAATAACTTATAAGCCATTCTTTGAATCACCAGGGCGTCACAATGGCTTGTATGACAGACAACATATTCACGAATCTCTCAGCTTTCTTTCGTGATCTGCCAAGTACGCTGGCTGGTCTTTCCCCCTTGCTCATCTTTTTATTCGCTGCGTCATTCGCTGCGGCTGATGATGCTGCCGACACCGCGTTGCAGTGGCGCCTCATAGAACCGGAAGACAATACCATCGCTGAACTCGCGACAAAGGGTCAGCAAGACGCCTTTTTCAATCCTTATGACCGAACCCAGTTTGATGTACTGACCATTCAGGCTCTGCAGCGTCAGGAAGCAGGGGATCATGTGGCCGCACTTGAGGCGTTCGACCAGGCCTGGAAAATCACCCGGGTTGCTAATGGCCTCTTGCACGGCTCTCAGATTCCCATCGTTCAAAGCATGATTGTCAGTGAGATTGAGCTGGAGGATTGGGAATCGGTAGACAATCACTTTGGCTACCTCGAGCATCTTTATCAAAGATTGTATGACAATGACGATCCGCGTCTCGAATTAGGTCTGCAGAAGGTGTCGTCATGGCACGTGAACGCATTCAACGCCAATGTAGACGGTAAACGTCGTTTACACCTGGAAAAAGCGCGGAAGCTGTTCAAGACTCGGCTTGCGGTGGCCGAGCAAACGCTGCCCGCGGAAGATCCCAAGTTCGCGTTCCTGCACCAATCCATTGGCCTTACCGAGCAGTATCTTTTCCTGATGTCCAATCGCAATCGCGAACAGTTACGTCAGAGTGAGCGAGCCGCCAGAGATCGTTTGCTCGCGACTCTCAACTAGAACCCCACAACCCGCGTATATTTCATACTCATTCTATTGACCGACTGCATGCGAAATGCACTTTCAGTGCTCCTGTTGAGTGCTTCGTCATGGGTATCGAGAACCTTCTGAATTGCCTTCTATCGCCTGCTGCTTAGACCTTGGATGCTCGGATCTGTGAAAGGCAGCTTAGCTAATAGCGGG
>MDSV01014814.1_pt1 | contig 13668 bp, 9 predicted proteins | sample 810851 | NCBI WGS metagenome assembly MDSV01 (sample SAMN05326640, study PRJNA326480) | marine metagenome | isolation source: seawater | place: Atlantic Ocean: North East | collected 2012 | reverse complement strand
TCTTTGATAGCGTTGTTCGTATTGATGCTACGAAAAAAGAGGCAAAGAAGATATCAGAGGGAATTTAAAGCGAGAAAAATGGTAAAAGATAGCATAAATGCAGAATTCACTACCGTGGAGTCGGGTTCGTTCGAGTGGGTGAACTTGTTGTTGCGACATCAATATAAGTGCATTCTGAGCCAAATTGCAGACGAGCACGTAAAACGCATAGCGGTTGATATTCTAAAGAAATTAGATACCGTAAATTCGTTCGTCGGCGATGTCGTCTTAGAAGATTTCTCTTTGGGAACGACGCCACCGAATGTTAACTTGTACGTTGCGAGGTATAACCCTAAAGCAGACTACGTGCAGTTTGAGTGCGATTTTGATTGGGATACGAACGCGTCGCACGCGAGAATACAAGCACAAATAAAGCCTGGGATGTACTTGAAAAGTCTGAACGTTCCAGTTCACATTACCAACTTGTCGATTCACGGTAAAATCATCATGGGAATGCGTCTTGTATCGAGAGAACCGGGTGTTTCTGGCGTCGATGTTTCTTTCAGAGACACACCTACCGTGGACGTTTCCGTCTCGCCCATGGGTTTGCCGGTTTCAGATATCCCTGGTTTACACGATTGGGTCATTTCGTTCATTCAAAACGCGATACAGAAAGATTTAGTCGAGCCGAGACGATTGTACGTAGATGTAGAGCACACGTATATGAAAATTGCAAAAAAGGCACAACTCGAAAATTCAAACGGGATAGTCGTCATCAGAGTTATGAAGTGCACGAATCTCGTAAACAGAAATATCAGCTTTGGGTACCCGTACGCTTCTATCTCGTATCGTGGTCAAAAGTCGCGAACGGCAACAAGACCATGGTCTAAACGAATTGAATGGGGTTCGAGACATGAGTTCGATTTGCCCCCATTTGATGATAATGATAATGATGATGATGAAGATAGCGCTCAAATGAAAAGAATAGATTGCGGAGAAGTTTGCGTCAAAATACTCGACCGAACAATAGTTGGATCGATTGTGAAACTCGGAGAAGCGATATTTAAAATCAATCGCTCGAAAGTTGTGAATGGGAAAAAATGTGACCGCGAAGCAGGCATGGAACGCGTACATATAGATTTAGACGTGCACGGAGCGATAACTTCGCGAAAACAGAAAAAAGCTCAATTAACGATAGAGTGGGAAGTTGTCGATGCAAATATAATGGAGCAACCGACGCAACACGATTCTTCTGATATAGAGAGTGATTTGGATGAAGACGCGTTTGATGATGTAGAAAAGACGGTAGTACTCGATGGCGATTACGAGGAGGAAACGTCGCCTCTTTTATCGACGAGTGGCAAAACGAATTCGCCTTCGAGAAGACTTTTTCGCGCGACAGAATCGGAATTGAATGCCTCGACGCCGACTTCGGCGACTTTTAAAGCGTTTTCATCCACGAATTCTCCCTCGGTTGCTTCATCGACTTCGCATTTGCTGCACACGGCAAAATTGCAGCGCATGTTGAAGGAGGAACGCGATCGATTCAACGATAAAATTTCAGATCTCAAACAAGAATTAGAAGGCACGAAGGAAGAAGTTGAGTTGTGGCGTGAGCGTCGAAGCTCCGAGTTACGTCGAGCTATTCTCGAGGGCGCAGTATTCATTTCACACACGAAATATAGGAAACTTGGGTTGAGAAGAAGGGAGCGATATCGCTTTTATTACAACACGACGAATAATACTCTGAATTGGACTTCACCTTCTTCAAAGTATTGGTTCTTTTCGCAACGACGACAGACTTTATTAGCCAAAGATATTGCTGACGTACAAACTGGCTTCTCCAACTTTACAATCGGGCAAAATCTAGAGAAAATGACAATCGGGAATGAAGGGAGAATGAAAGCCGAAAGAGCGACGCACGGATTAAATCCAAAGCGATGCTTTTCAATCATACTCCGAGAACAGACGGAACACGAACAAATACAAAAGAACAACAGCAAGACCGTTAAATCGTCGAAGAGCGACGCGCGGAATGCCGCAGACCTTGAAAAAATCCGTGCAGAACGTTTGTTAACTATTGATTTAGAGCTCCCTCGAAAAGGTAATGGAAGATCATCACGCGAATGGCAGACGGCAATAATCGAATCATGCATGCAAATGAATAGATGAGTGTAATATATTTATTATAGACAAATGCAATCTAAAACAAACGCGTATTCAAACGCGACTTCTTTGAATTTGCGATATCGATCGGTCGCACTGAAGTGACCGGCGCTCAAATCCGTTTTCAGTAAAATTCTCGCCTCTTCGTTTTCACACGACTCGCGCATGCGCACGGCGTATTTTGCACTTTCCCAATACGCGACGCGAGGGTCGTGTAAACCAGCGGTTATGAGTACATCAGGCTTCCTAGACTTTCGAATATTTTGCATCGGACAGTAGTTTTTCATGTACTCGTAAAATTTGGAGCAATTTGGATTCCCCCACTCAAGCCATTCGCCCGTTGTAAGAGGTATCGACGGATCGCACATACTCACCATAAGGTCGACGAAAGGCACGCCCGCAACGACGCACTTGAATAAATCAGGTGCCATGTTCGTGACTGCGCCCATGAGTAAACCACCGGCAGATCGACCAGAGATCGCGAGTGTTTCAGGAGAAGTCCAACCACTCGCGCATAAATACTCGCCGCAATCGATAAAGTCATAGAAGGTATTCATCTTATTTAAATACTTGCCTTCATCTTCATACCAACTTCTACCGAGTTCCCCACCTCCGCGGATGTGCGCGATTGCAATAGTGACGCCGCGGTCGAGCAGCGGAACTACAGAGCGGTCAAATGCCGGATCGTTCGAAATACCATACGAACCATATCCTTCTAAAAGAAGCGGACCTTGCCTTTGTCTTTTTCCTTTCTTGTACGCAATCGACACTGGGATTTTCGTTTGGCCGTCTCTGCTCGTGACTTGGATTTGTATCGTCTCGTAATTCTTTTCTACGAACCCTTTACAGGCGGTTATTTTTTTGATAGTTTTATTCTGCGTTTCCATATCGAATTCATATACAGTTCGTGGATTCACCAACGACGAATACGAGAGCAAAATTTTATTCGTATCGTAAACTTTGTTCGCGCTTACGCATGAGAGAGAGGCGGATGCGCGGGAAGGATAAACAACGCTCGCGGCAGGCCATTCAGATCGATACCAGTCTGAAATGCTATCGTCATTGTTATTCATATCATCAAGTCGTAATATCCAAACCTGCGTAAAACCATCTTCTCTGCCATCGATAACTATGTGATTTTTAAACGTCATTATGCTTTCTAAAGTTCGCTTCTCGCTCCATGGGAAACCTTTGCCTTTTAAATCTATCCAGTTCTCCATACCGGGTGTTTCTAGACTCGTCACTTTCAATTCAAAGTTGATCCTTTCACCGAGTCGATTCGTCAACACGTACAGTTGCTTGTTGTTTCTGCTCGGTTCGACGTAATATCTATGCTTATCGCGCCTTTTCTCAACGAGCTGTGGTTTCTCGCTCCGCGACTTTTTCAAATCGACGAGCCAAATCTCGTTGGTTTCCGTGGATTCGCTTTCGAGAATGAGAAAGTTTCCATTGTCACTTTTACCAAAACCAATGTTGTATAACTCGTCGTCTTCTGAAAGCAAACACTCATCTTCGGATTGCGGAGTGCCGATGTTATGTCTCCATACTTTATTAGGCCTGTGTGCATCGTCCATAGTCGCATAAAACAATTGATTATCGCCGTTCCAAGAAACCGAACCGGTCGTGCCTTCGAGCACATCAACCGGCATCTCCTCCCCAGTTTTAACATTCCTCACCTTAATTCTGTACGTTTCGTATCCAGTTTCATCTACGCCGTACGCCAAAAAATCGTGGCTTTCCGACATGTTGAAGCCACCGATTGAGCAATAGGACATTTGTTTTGCAATTTCATTGACATCCAATACGACAGTTTCACCGCCTTTGGTGATATTCGTTCTTTCTTGTCGACAGACAATCGGGTAGGATTTTCCTTTCACCGTGCGAACGTAATATTCAAAGGTATCCCCCCATTGAAATTTCACGTCGACATCGGTTTCCTCGATCGCCTTGACGATTTCGTTGTAAAGTTCTGTCTCCAACTTTTTGGCATGTTTCGTGTGAGCCTCGGTGTAGTTATTTTCCAGTTTCAAGTACGCGAGAATCTCTTCGTTCTTTCTCTCGTCGTCGCGCAACCAGAAAAGGTCATCGTTGATCTTGATAGCTGGATCCATGGCATTTTCACCTCTGTTCTCGCCAGGGACGACCCCGAATGAAACGTCGTGATTGATCTTCTTACACGAAGGCTTTGGAATAGTCGTCGTTATTTTCTGCTTTGTCCCTTCTCCTCCTCCTCCTCTTCCGGTTGCTCGACTGACGATTTTCCTCGCCGATGATTTCCCTTTCGACGTGGTTCGCAGAAAAGTAGCCGTGAACGCAATTGCCGCGGCAATAGGCAAGATTGGTTTCATCCTGCCGAACGGAAGATGTTTTTTGTGACAATACTAATAGCAGTTCTTGAGTGTTTGATTTGATTATTTCTTTGACGCTATTAGTTATTTAGGGATGTGGGTTTTGTTTTTAAGTCTTGCCCGAAATTCGTCGTCAAAAAAGAAAAGAGTTTGGATCATCATCGAAGATGGTTTTGATGGCACATCCCGCATCAACTTCTGCTGTTTCAAGAAGTTTGTCTGTGTCCATAGAATCCTACAACCGAAATCATTTCCAAATGAGAATACAACCGAACGCTGCACGAAGGGATTATACTTCTTCACCTAATGAGAAAAGAAGAAAAAGGAGAAAAAGGAAACCCGATAGACACAGATTAATGGCATCGACACCTTCATCTTCTTCGCCATCCTCTTCAAAAGAGGTACCAGAGAGCGACAACGTCTTGATTTTGTACACAAAGCCGGGTTGCTGCTTATGCGAAGGTTTAGAAAAAAAGTTGAAAGAAGTTTTAGAATTAGCACAACGAGAAGCGAACACGGCAGGAAGAACAACAATAACAGAAGATTTTGATAATAGTAAAAAATGTCGCATCTCTCCAGACTTGTGCGACTATGCGCTGGAAATCAGAGACGTGTCCTTGAACAAAGAATGGGCATATGCGCACGCGGGTGAAATACCAGTCTTATTTATTGGTAAGCGTAGTGATGCCGATGATGCGCAAAATAAAGTAAAACGACCAACCCCTAGAGTCTCCGTCGAAAGGCTTAAACTCGACTTGGAAAAGCATTTGGTATCATTAGCAACGAAAGGTATTGGTGAGGGAAAGACATCGACAAAAGGAGGCGAGGGTGATAACACGGAATACGGAGGAGGATGGAAGATTATTAGCGCGAAGCCATTTTGAGAAAATTATTACACGTACTATGCTTGTTTGCGCGTATTTATTTCCCTTTACTGTTTGCGCGTATTATTACAACTTTAGTTCCTTTTTAAAGGAAGCCCAATCTGGTGGATTATACATGACGTATTTCCTAAACGCTGCAACTAATTCTACATCATTCCCACCTTTCTCGACGAATGCTTTGAACTTATCGAAATCAACGACGCTGCCTTGACTTCCTAGTATTTTTGCCAAACTTGAGGCATCGAGGTGACATTTGCTCGATAGGGTTTGTATGGCAGGTACTTCGCTTAAATTATCGATCTTCTTCTTCAAAATGTCATAACCAAATTCGCTTCGCGTCTTGGGTACTATTTTCATTCGATCGAGATTGATAATTCCAGTTTCCTTTTCCATTGTATCTTTAAATTTTCTTCCATTAACTTTTTGCTTCTTCTTCTCATCGCTCCCCACATATCCCAAGGGAGGGAGTAAATATTTGACGTCGCGTAAAAATTCCAATCCTCGAGCTCTCTCGAAACGCGCATGCAGTTCTGCATTAGCCCGTTCATTCAATTCTGTTTTCGTTTCTTCCGTTTCTATTCCTACGCGTTGGTTCACTTCTTTCACTCCCTTTCCTTTTTCTTCCAAAGCGTCTTTCTCTTCTTCACTTAAAAATTTCATCTTCTCCTGGAAAATCGGCTGCAGACTTTTATACAATTGTTGCTGAATTTCGTAATCATCGTTAAATGACTTTTGCTCATCTTGCGTCATTGACTTCCAATATTTAGAGAGATCCTTCGAATGTTTTATTGTGTCTGAATTCGCACGCTCTGAACATTCAAACAAAAAATACGGTTTTCGCGGCTTTGGCGTTTCCGTAGTAACGAGCTCACCTCGGAGAAGAGCGGCGGCGATTTCCATGAATGTTTTCTTATATGAAAATGTTTGCATTTCTCGCTGATATCTCAATTTATCCTTATTCACGTGTGTCTCGGCCTCTGCCTTCTCCTCTTCAGATGCAGTGTTCCAAAGCTCTCGCAACTTTGCATATTTTTCCGCATTCGTCAGATGTGAATTTTCACTCCTGCATAGTTTAGCCTTTGTGTTGTTGTCTGAAAACGCTTTGTATGCAGTCATTACTTTCTTTGGTTCCACTAACTTCCTTTTCTGCATTCGTTCCAGCTTTAAATCGATTGATGCGATCTTGCGTTTTCGTCGCTCTCTTGTCTTCTCTAAAGTTTTTTTCTCCTTTGTTCCTGTATTTTTGGCAATCTTCTTCGTCTCGAAGTCGTCGTTCTCGTTCTCGTGCTTCGTCTTTTTCTTATACGGACCTCTTTTCCCGCGCTTTATGATACCTTCTTCAATGTGTATCTTCCTCGTTTCATTTTTATCATCAGCAGCACCTTCTTCTTGCGCCGCGTTTCCAATTTGTTGTTGCTCTAAACTTTCTTGTCTCGATGCTGCGATGAGCTCCGCTGCTTCGTCTAACGATCCCAACATTACAACAGCAGCGATTGTAGATTTTTGAACGATTCACTTTAATGAGTACGCGTGCATTTGTTTTCCTCCTTGTTCGTCTTTATCTGTCGATATCTTCTCAAAGCGCGCTCGCCAAGCGCGTGATGACTTTGTGTGACTCGAATTTTGAAATTTGTTCTTCTCTCTCTTTTTCTTCCTTCTTCTTTCAAGTTCTTTCTTAAACTCTCAAAAAAACCAAAACCAAAACGAAAATGCCTCATCAAAAACTCACGCGCATCACTCAAACACAACGATAAAAGATGGATCATCAAGACTTTAAAGAGGTTGTGTTGACCAAGAAACGACCGTCAGGGAGTGGAACCGGCGGTGGAACGCTCAAGGATCAAAGAGCAGTAGCAAATGTGCGCCTTTTCGTGTGCTTTTATTTTTGTCGCGACTTCTCTTTTTTTATAACGCCCCAAAATGTGGGGTTGCTGACGACGACGACGACGACGTTGCCTTACGCCTTTACTTTTCTTTACTTTAAACAACTGGACAGGCATTGAAACAAGGATTGAACGTCACAGCGGTGAGAAAAGACGTTTCGAACGTAAATAAAGCTGGTCCAGGGCGTAACGCGTCGAAGCTCGAGAATGAGACCGAAGAACTCACGCACAAGACAGTCAAAACAGAAGTGAAGAAGGCCATAATGCAAGGCCGTTTAGCCAAAAAGTTAACGCAAGCGCAGCTTGCGCAACAAATTAACGAACGTCCTCAAGTCGTTCAAGAGTACGAATCTGGTAAAGCAATACCAAACCAACAGATTCTCGCAAAGTTGGAGAGAGTTTTAGGTGTAAAATTACGAGGTAAAGGAATGAGATAAACTCGTCGTCGCGAGAGAAGTGCGTTTTGTGCTAAACTTAGCAATGTTTTGAGTCAATTTCTTTTTACTATACTTTAACATACGACTAATATGTACAGTGCCACGCCAATACGTTTCACGCATGTCCTAACTCTATAATTTTTGGAAAGATTATCTGTAAAGCGTGAGCAACTAGCGCGCAAAAGACAAAGAAGGAAATAACTGTCCCGACGGTGAAGACATCGACCCATCTTTCGTATCGAATCGTCCTTTCGCTTGGCTCGAAATCTTTGAGCTTTTCCATCTTGCTCTCATGATTGTACGCACTCGCCCACTCATCTGCCCACGAGTGTCTGATGGCTTCGGCAAAATCCTCGAATACCGGGTAACTATCGCTATGGATTACAGAAGAATACGCGACTGGTAATACGTGGCTTCGCTCCGCGGCGAAACGTTTTTGTGACAACACTTTCTCTTTTCCCGCACAAATGATGATTTGAACGGGAAGTTTCCTAGAGTGCGCATATCTCAACATGCCACGTTTTAGCGGTAAACTATGCGGTTTAATATTTCTCGTCCCTTCTGGGTAGCACAAGAAACCCGGGAAATACTGTTCGAACCTCGACCAGTGCTTATCTATGCTATTGTTCAGTTCTTCATAACCGCCACCTTTGTCCCTTCGAAATGGAAACACAGCGCCAGCAAAGACGGCTGGCAACATGAAAATAGGGAACACGTACATCACGAGCATTCTCGATAAAGTAAACGACCGTCCTTCGCATAAGGACATGTCGATGAAGAAGTCCGCCCACGCGCGGTGGTTGCACAGATAAACGCACTTGCCGTCTCTGTAAAGTTGTTTCTGCGAAACGATTTTGAATCGGACATTCATGACATTTGAAGTCATGAAATCGGCCCATATTTGCGTAATCGATGGTCGAATCTCCTTGGAAAAGTTCCAAACGCCGTGGAACGTCCCTCGCGTGAGCAAAGAGAGTGGATAAGAAAACGCCAGAATGGGAAACGCAATCAAAAGAGCGATGAGATTTACAATTTTCTCCACAAGACTTCGCGTATCGGTATATTTGTCTCGCGAAGAGCTGGGACTCTCGAGCTTCTTTGATGGAGACGAAAGTGGCATTTGAAAATGTTACTCGATGATGGGACAGAGAGAGTGAGAGAGGAAGTTCTGTGGTTAAGGTGGTGGTGGTGTGCTTTAGATTTTTTCTGTGGAATTGAAGATGGTGAGTGTTTGAGATGAACGATTTTCTTTTTTGGGAAATAGGTGGAATGACGAAATAAGGTGAAAATGACCAAAAATAGGTAAAAATAGAAAACATCGCCACACTCTTTTTGCGCGCGCTTCCTGCTCGTAATCCGTATCTTTACACTCCCGCGCGAAACAAATCGTCGTTAATGGCTGTCGTCGAAGTGTCGCCGTTTCAGGAATGCATTACTCCCGATTCTCACAATCATACGCACGCAAAGGTGAATGCAAAAAATACGAGTAGAAAAAGAAACGAAACCGTTACTAAAAATAAAAATCCTCTGTTCCCATCGACGCTTCCATTTTCTTTACAACCGCGACATAATCCGCGAAACACGATTTTTCGCGAGTTCTATGATTTGGGTGAAATTCCAATCGCTGTAGCCCACGGAGGTGGTTCTAACGCGGTCACGTGGCGAGTTGATCCAGCAAAATTGGATTATCACAGATACCTTCCTTTGTTCTTCGATGGTATTCGTGAAATCGACCATCCATACAGATTGCTTTCCGTGCAAGGTGCAAAACAATTGTTAGCCGTTTGCCCGGAAAAAGTTGCGAACGTTATGCCACAACTCATTCTTCCACTTCAAAATGCGTTGAAAACGCGAGATGCCCCAATCGTTGCCGTTGCGATGGATCTATTGCGTCACTTGGCGACGTGTGAAAAATCGATTGGACCAATGCTCGTTCCATATTATCGACAATTGCTTCCGATTTTAAACGTCTTTAGAAACTGCGACTCTTTGAAAGTTACATTAAACGTACTGAGCGATGGTTCCAAACGCGATGGGAAGGAATTGATTGGAAAAGGACGCTCGGCAAAAACTTTGCGCGTTCTCGTAAAAGAGACTTTACGCGTTTTGGAGCGCGTTGGTGGCCAAGATGCACTGATTAATATAAAATACATGGTTCCGACCTACGAATCGTGCGTAATCTTGCAGTAATATAACGAGCAAATAAATCAAATGTTTAACCGGTACATGTCATGTTAATCCATGTGATCCCGATTATCATATTCAAAGTTGCTAAAGTTCTCGCTACCGTTCGATCCCTGTTGCCTTCCTTGTTGTCTTTGTTGCAAACGTTTTATCTCTTCCCTCTTTTTCTCCTCCAAGCGCAAAGCATTATTCGTCGCGACATTCACAGCACCAACGATACCACCGATAGCACCGCCGTAAAGAACACCTAACAACGTCAACACCACGGAAATAGCAGAAATGACAGCTAGGAAGAAAAAAGATATGAAGGAGAAGGAGGAAGCGCCGAATCCATAAATCACAGAAGGCAGCGAAAATGTGAAACCAATAATAGCTCCAAACATACCCACCGTAAAATTTACGAGAATAGTAAACGTCCATCTAATCATAAACTCCAGCGCATTATCGTCTGACCTTCCATATAGTAAAGCGTTGAACGCATCGTAAAAAGTTTGTTGCGTAGCAAAAACTTTACCGCCCTCATATTTTTCCCAGAATTTTTTCTTGGTCTCTCGCACACCTTCTTCGCTCCAAATACCTAATACACTTCTGGCGTCTCGCAGCTTTCTCTCGCGCTCTTTGTTCAACGCCTTCAAAGCTCGCCATCGTTCCTTCTCTTTTCTCTGCAGCTCTAATACTTTGGATTTCTCGCTTCCACCGCGTAAACGCCAACCAAATCGCTTAGTTTCGTACAATTCAGTGCGTGTCGAACGATACGCGTCTTCGGCGTTCAAACGAGCTTCACCTAATCCACCTTCCGGGCTATCAATCAGTCGAAGTTTTTTTTCGTATTCCTCAAACTGTTCCTGCGTCACTGGAAACGGGCGAGCAAAGAATGCCAAGAATATACCGACGACATACAAACCCAAAGAGAATGTCAACTTTGGTGTCGTGCGTGGCTTCCAGTTTTTTATCAAAGTGATGAATGAAGCCGATTGCCTTTGTTGTCTCTGTTGCTGCGTACGAACGAGTGCATCTGAATTCATGCCTTGCGACTGAAAAGCAGAGGCAGAAGAAGGACGACGACGTTGATTCATATCTGTGCGTTGTTGGAGTGAGGAAAGATTGAAAAAAACAGTCAACAACGAAAAAGAAAATGTTCTCAAATCTACATTTTCCCAAGCACCATACCGAGTTTTCCCGAAAGACGCCCCGGGAGCTTTTTCGGTCATCTCCTCTCTTGTTTGAGTTCAAACTTTACGATGTCGAAAAGAAGAAGACGCGAGGTGGAAGATTAAGCGGGGTGGGGAAGTTGTCGAGCAAAAGTATGGGATTTTGGAAAAACAGCCGGAATTCAACAAGAACGAACGACAACTCTTCAGGTGAAGACAAACAGTCGGCTACGTCCTCCCAACACCCGTTCCCACACGATGAAAAAGACGGTTTATATCGTAAACATCAAGGTCAGTTGCTTTATGATACCGATAAGCGCGCAAAACCACACCGTTGCAACGATAGATTGGAAGATGTCATTTGTTCTCTGTATGCTGGAGGGAATGTATTTTTAACAGTACCAAAGGTTTGGAGCACATTTACGGAGTGCTTGCGATCGAAAGAAGGTGAAGAACCGGATGTACCGTACGTGTACCACACGCCTCCATCGTCGAATCTCCGTCAGAACCGGCGGAAAACGTAATATTAGCGTAGCACACGAACTTTATTAATAACAGTTGGAACGCGCAGAACTTTGCCTCTCGTCGATGTTTTCGTGACGCTTTGCTGCACCCAGTGATCTACGATGCTATTTCAAATACCAGGGTACCAGGGTACCAGGGTACCAGGGTACTATTCTATTCTATTCTATTCTATTCTATTCAAATTCTTCTATTTTTCAACCAGTTTGCGAGCTCTTTGTGTCCTTCCATTTTCGCCATGTCTTCTGGACCAAAACCATCTTTATCTCGAAGTAGTGGCAAATCTACCTCCTCGACTAAATACACGCAAGCGTCGTAGAAGCCTTTCGTGGCACATTTATGGAGAATCGTATGACCATTGACATTTGCCGACGTAACATCGAGACCCAAAGCACGAAGATATTTGAGCATCTTCACATCGCCGCTTTGTGCAGCCCAGTGTACGGCGTTGCATCGATACTTGTTTTCTCGATGAATATCGCACTTTGCGACTTTGACCAAATACTCACACAATTCTAGATGTCCCATCCACGCTGCTCGCATGAATGCTGTCGTACCGTCAGCCATCTCGCAATCTTTGTCTATGTTTTTTTCTTCAATTAGCCACTCTATCACTTTTAAGCACCCATTTCTACTTGCCCAATGAATTGCTGCTCTACCTTTCTTGCGCTCGGCAAACCCCGGGTCCATTCCAACTTGATCACAAAGAAACTTACACAATTCCAACGCATCCGAGCCAGCGCTCCAGTGCAAGCAATTCGAGCCGTGCTGATCACAAACAGTATTTATATCAAGATCTGGGTTCTCTCGTAAAAACTGTCTCGCATTCTCGACGTTATTTGTTTTGCAAATCTCAAGCAATGGATGTAATTCTGGAGCCGCTTTCTTTTTTGCTTCCTCTTGGTCGAGCACCTCGGTGAATCGACTCAGTAAATATTCTCGTTGTAACGCGTCTATGTTCGTTAAATCTATGAGTGAGTTTCTCGACGTCTGTTGTAAGTTCTTGCTTTCTTCGTACGAATGTTTATGGACACTTTGCGTGTGCGTCACGAGACCCTTTGAAGCTTCAAAAAATCGCCCACACATCGAGCACATCAACTCTCCCATTTTCGCGTGCTCTGCCAATCGTTTCTTCGTCAGTATTCGCATTGTTCCGCCTTTAGGACACGTTCTGATATCAGCGATACCAATCTTGTGTATTTGCGATGCGTCCATGTTTTCATAAACCGCTTCGCACAAAGCGATGCTATCGGCATATTCACTTCTCTGTATTAAACCGTACGACGTTACCCGATACAACACGAGCGTTATGTTTTTACCGTCTGACTCATCAGCTTTGCGACGATAACATAAGTGATAGTTTTCTCCCAGCACATCTGTTTTCTCTTTCGCATTTCTTTCGTCTTCTTTACTTTCATCATCATCATCATTATCGGTGGTAGTAGCAGTAGTGGTAGTAGTGCTAATTTCATTTTTCGATGCTTTCCACGATTTCAACAGAGCTTCTCGGATAGCGCTCTCGTTTTCTTCTTCTTTTTCTTCTCCTTCTCTTTCCATCGTGGCGATTCTTTTCAACGTAGCAAAAAGAGATACGAAAGCTTTACACGTGAAATCAGCGGAGCCTTTTCTCGTCGTTTTCGTGACGACATTCCTTGCCAATTGAAAGACTTCATCAACGAGTGCATTAGGTAAAAAAGACTTAGCGGTCACGATGAGAAAATTCTGGATATCCAAACGCGTTGCGTTTTCCTCGTCCATTGACTTGTGAGAAATCAAACGCTATTATTTATGCATGGACTGAGGAGTATCGAATACACAGGAGGGACTCTGCTTTTAGTCCAGTGTCTGAAAAAGAAAATTGAAGCGCGTGGTGGAAGAATAGGACTGGTACACGTAAAAGTTGTGAAGAAAAGAGAAAAGAAGAAGAAAAAACAAGGGAGAATAATCTCAGGCTGTTCGTTACAAAAAATCATTTTGTTTACGAGTAGGGGAAAATGCGCACGGGAGGCTACTATGGCAGCCGTGGTTACGGGAGGAGAGGTAGGGGCGGAGGTATAAACCCATTCTTTTATTACTACTTGTATAGAATGTATCAACAGTACCAAGCGGTCCCG
>MDSV01134597.1_pt1 | contig 13669 bp, 21 predicted proteins | sample 810851 | NCBI WGS metagenome assembly MDSV01 (sample SAMN05326640, study PRJNA326480) | marine metagenome | isolation source: seawater | place: Atlantic Ocean: North East | collected 2012 | reverse complement strand
TTTTGTGGTAATTTTTTCAAACCTTTTTGGTTTGCTTTTGGTTTCTTTAGTTTTCCCATTTTAAATTTAATTTCTAGTTCTTGGTGTTGGTGCTGTAGCTTGATCCTGCATTGTATCATTTGTTGTGTCGTTCTTAGAAGAAGCAAGTAGCATTAACTCGCCGCTCATAATCCCTTGCGTGATAGTCTGTATCATATCCATAGGGATAGGAAAGTCCATATCATCATCATAACAATCTGATCCATCACAATCAAACTTAGCTACATCCTCAGGGTCTTCAAACACCCCTCGGACATTAATAAATTGTAGACCGTCAGCCTCATAAATATACATATAATCTTCTATCATATATGCTTTACGCTTTTTACTAACATACTTATCGTATGGAAGCCACTTTACTGCATGTGACTCTACTAACGGAATAGTGCCTAATCCAGTTACATCGCTAACGTGTGTAATAGCATCTCTAAAACTAAATCGTATAGTTTTAGGAATTTTCCTGACAGTTTTGTAAACAGCACACTCTACAGGTAAGTCGCAACATTTAGATGCATCTACCTTCTCTAACTCTAGACAGCCTAGATCTTGTTCTAGGTGTCGAGTTATCATACCATTACGAGTAAAGTCCCTACGGATTAGCATTGCTCGATAGTACTTAATATTAAACTTAATCTGCGAGATAGATATATGGTCATTGTTATTTGACCTACCACCTCGAACTAAGTTTAAGATATTGTATGCTATTTCATTCAGTGTCATTTCTTATACGTTAGTTTGTAAATATCCTTCATAGCCACGTGCTTTACTCCATATATGTGCCTGTCCGGTTCTTTTAGCTTCATAACCCATCATCTTGTGCCAAGCGTCATTAGCACAGATAGATGGCAAAAATCTTACTTTAACGCCTCTATATTCATTTACCATTTCTTTATGTAAATGCCCACAGTGTACCTCTCTAAACTTTGCATTAGCAAATAGCATAGGTCTTTCTGTAGCCATTATCAATGGCATTTCTGCTGGTTTTTCTTTGTCTCCGTGTGTATACATAATCATATTGACACCGTAGGTGTAATACTTTCTTGAATCAACATTGTTATCTACATTCACGGTTTCATCATTTTTAAAGAATGCTCGCAAGTATTCCCCTGCATAAAACATTCTTTCGTAGTCATGGTTGCCTTGGACAACTACAACATCTACTGGAGCAGCCTCGCTCAGAAACTTAATTGCACGTACCATAAGATTACAGTAACCTACAAATGTTTCCTGCCAGTCTGCAGAATCCTGCTGAGGTGTACCTTTCGTGGTAGCACGGGAATAACCCTCAGAGTTCATACCGTCATTACCTACCGGTAACACTATCCTCTCTATATTAAGGCCGTCTGCCTTAGACAAGAGATCTTTTACGGTATTTATATACTCCTCCTCAGCTTCGTCAAGAGTTTGTCCAGTATACTTACCATAGTGAATGTCGGGTAATGACACCTCGTAAGCAACTGGGTCTTGAACTGTGTCGTAGCTTTTTTCAACCTTTGGGCTGTAAGACTCTAACAAAGAGATTAGCTCTTCTTTAGCTTTCTTCATTAAGTCGTCTTCTGTTTTTACTACGACAGAAAATCTATGTTCTCCATGCATATTCTGCCAAAACTTAACTGATGCTACATCGTCTTCATCAATCTCGTTTTCTTTTAAGAACTTTTTAAACTCACTTATCTCAGACTGGTTTACATTGTCCAAATCAAAGTCAGCTCCTTTAGCTTCAATTCTTGCCTCCTTCAACGCATGTCGACAAGTCTCTACACTACAATTTAGCCTTTCAGACAAGCGCTCAGCTCCCTCTTTCAGGTAACCTGGCCTATCTTTTAGAAATGCTTTTATTTCGTCTTTAGTCATAATATATTGGTTTATAAATTACTTTTTTAAATTTCTTCCTTTTTCAAATGATCTGCCTCCAAAGTATGCTCCAATTACAGTAATTAAAGTAAGCTGTAGAAGATCTGTCCACTTCTCTTCTACTTGGAAATTAACTGCTCCAGCGTCTATAAAAATCAAGAGCATTGTACATACTATTAAGAATACAAGAACCATAGGTCTTACATTCTTTGACAGCCAAGAGTCAGACTTAAGGTCTGCTTCCCATCGAGAGGTAATGTTCTTTTCCATCTCAATTTCGTAGTTAGCTATCAATTCTTTTATTTTTCTCTTAGCTTCAAGCTTTTCTTCCTTAGATGTGGTTAATCCATCTAAAGCGTTACCAACCCCTTCTACAAGGTCAGCTGCTCCTCCGCTAAATATTTTTCCTAATATACTCATATTAATATTGTCTTAAATTTCCTTGTGAAGAAACTTGCCTAGTTCGTTCTGCAGAGTAAGCTGTATTATAATTCTTATCAATGCTGTATCCTAAAACTATATCTGCTGTTTCTGAACTACCATTAAGTTTTATTTTCAACTTAAACTTACGTTCATACGCACAAGGGTTGCCATCAAATATATCTATTGCAGCACCTGTAGGTATAACTAAGCTTTTAATAAAATAAAAAGTGCTAGTTTCTACACTGTAAAATTGACCTGAGTCATCTGCTGGCTGAACTACGTCATAGTCAATATCTCTTTCTAAATACACATCTACTGTAATATTTGCAGAATATGTATTTGCTATTCTACACTTACTAACAGTAGCTATATCTAAATACCTAGAATCATTTTCATTGTTAAACCCAGGTAGTAAAGTCTCTGCTTCAGATCCACTTATATTTCTGTAAGAATACTTCATTACGTTAGTGTTAGTGTTGTTGATTTGCTTACCCCACCGTTTGTTACAGTCATCACTATACTGTATGATGCTGGTGTTTTTCCTTTAGCTGGAACTGTTATCATATCACCAAAAGCTATTGTTGTACTACTGCCTACGGTTATAGCTGCATCAATAGAATTTATCTTCACCACAAGCTCGTCTAGTTTAGCTGCAATTTCTGTAAACATTTTAGACGTAGGATTTTCATGATGACCAGTGTGTACTAGTTTATCAAACTTTGCGTTGCTTTTTCTTGATTCAAATGTAGATAGTGCCATAATTAACTTGTGTATTTTCCTTCTAGACTTATATTCCAGTAGTTATTAACGCTACCAGAGCCAGAACTTTTTTTATAAAAAACATATATTCTATCGCCAGCTGACAAACTAGTAAAACTAGTACCAACATTGTATTGATATGATTCGTCAGCAGTAGGAGGAGTTATATTTCCAAGAAAACCAATTTGAGTTAAATCTAAATCTGCTTCATCTGAACTAGCAGCACCTTTAAATATATAAAACCTAAACGGGTCAGTTGTGTTTGAAATACCCTGTATTCTAACTCTAGTTATATTGCCATTATACGGCATTGTAAAATAACTAGTAACTAAATCAGCAGCTGGAAAAGCACTTGAGGGATCTGCATCAACACCACTCCAGTTTAAATAAGTTGTTGATTGTCTATGATAGTAGTTACTGTTGCTAGTAATACCAGAAACATACCCAGGAACAGTCACTTGAAATGTCATAGCAGTAGTAGTATTCTTAGTAACTTTACCATTTGAATCTACTACTAGTACATCTGTATTAGTAGACGTAGACAGGTCTTCTAGGTAAACGTCATCACGAAACCTAGATATAAAACTCCATATATGTTGCCCAATCCACTTCAAATTAGATCACTTTGTATTTAGTTCTACCTTTATCCTTGTATGCTAGCAAGCATCTGTTTCTGTTTTCTTCCTCAGATACATAGCTTATATGTACCCATGCAGGATTACTATCGTCCCCAAATTCCCATATAATCTGATCAAAGTCTAGATTCTCTTTTATGTAATTATACATCTCTGCATTTGTCTTATGCCCAAACGTATCATCTAGATCTACAGCTTGTCCTTTACAATGCTGTGACCTAGAACTACCGCCAATAGCCTTATTTAATTCTACTGACCTAAAGAAACTATTAATCTTGATAGGACCACCTACCCAAGATCTCAGAGGCTCAAATACCTTTTCAGCTAATACTTTCATATTAGCCAATTGCTCATCGTTAGGTATATTATCTATACCTCGACGTATTGCAGTATTACTATGCCTGCCTTCTTTATCACTTATATGCTTACTTATCATAAGTTAATTATCCTTGCTTCCAGTATGCGTATTCTACATTACAACTAGCAGTGTCAGCTCTTGCTTCTAAACCGTTGCTGTCGTTTACAGCGAAGAAAGCAAATTCACCAGGACCTACTCTAGCGTATTGCACACTAGCAGTAGTTTGAAGAATAACAAAATTAGTTGTATCTAAGTTTTTAAAGTAAAAGTAAAAAACTCCACTTGTTGCCTCATCTACTAGCTCTTGGTTATCAGCCGTTGTTATAGTTGTTCTAGATAATCCTACAGTAGGCGTAGTTGTAGTTAACGCTTTAGATACACTAAGATTTAGAACATCACTTGTAGCGTTAGAACTAGACAATGTTAGTTTTGCTGTTAATGTTGCCATTTTATTTATTTTTAATTTTTAACAATCTTGTGATTTATTATAAATTCATTGTATGAAACCCTCACATAATAGATTCCATTTGAATACTTGCTAAGATCTAACATATTTACATTAGTTACATCTAAGACTTTTTTACCTGAGCTGTTATAAACTACAGCATCTACAGTAGAGTTTGCAGCAATATTAACTACATCAGATGTAGGATTAGGGTAAAAACTTATCTTACCCTCCCTTAAATCGTCTACTGTCAATGGTCCGTCCCAACCGTCCTCACAGTAGTCATAAAGCGTTGAACACGTAGAGTCCCAAGAGTTGTCACAACAATAAGGATCTACAGATATAACCCACTCAAAGCACCCGTTAGGTAAATAGTATATATCACCTACTGCGCATCCTGCAGAGTAATAACAAGACTCTGTAGCTGTATTAGCTAGTGGATCATAGTTTACTGCCTGCGCGTCCGTGCAACCCTCCACAATTTCAATGCACGAATCATTGTCAGTGTTAGCATCAGGGTCATAATTAAAGGCATTAGGATCAGTGCACCCATATATATAAGGTATGCAACTGCCATTTTCTGTATTCGCTGTCGAGTCATAGTTAAACTGTGTAGGGTCTGTGCAGCCAAAAATAATAGGTATGCACTCACCTGAATCTGTAGCTGCAGCGTTATAATTAAATGCTGTTGGGTCTTGACATCCTACTACTTCTAACTCGTCACACACACTATCTCCGTCATAGTCATTAATGCAGCTATTGTTACAATCATAGTACTGCACAGGGTAGTTACATTCTGAGTTAGTGTTAGCTTCTGCGTCAAAGTTACATGCAGTCTCATCAGTACAACCATATACATAAGGTATACAACTGTCACCACAGAAAGGTGTAAAGTGATACACAGTCCAGTTAGGACCTGTAAATGGTTGGAGTGCACCCTGACCATTATTTATAAAAGGATTGTTACCCTCAGATAACAAAGTATCTCCCGCTTCATTAAGAACATACACAGAGTTGTGCAGTGTTTGGAAAGCAAGCTCTTGAGATGATTGTTGTTGGTTACCTGCCTGAAAGTAATATATATCTACCTCTTCGTCTGAGTCAAGCACAATATCCCAAGACTGATTAAACTCACCAGGGCCTACAGTAAATAACCATTGCTGTTCTCCCTGCACCATACCTATCTTAGAGTTACCCCAGCCGTCAGCTGCATCATCTTCTAATATTATCTGTATTGTGCAAGGGCCTACAAGGTCTGCTATAGTTGCAGTGCTGTCATAGTTAAGCGCTTCTGGATTTGTACAACCCCAAGTGTGTAGCGTTTCGCAGGTATCTGGTACCTCAGCGTCCGGATTATACTCTACATAATCATCATCCATACATCCAGAAATAAGCGGATCTGGAGGGCAAAGGTCAGGAAATATAGCTCCAGAGTACATAGTGTTACCCTCATCAAACTCTGTAAACGCTAAATCTTCTAACTCCCATATAACACTATCACAAGCTGTAATAACACATGCTCCGTCTTGTCCTCCTGATGCATAACCATTTAACCCATCGCCAAACTCATCAACTAGAATTAACTCAAATCCTAAGCTAACGCAAAAGTCGTAAGTGTATGTAGCTAGCTGATCTCCAAAGTCAAATTCACCTGGTATAACCTGTTCGTATGGTTGACCGTCTGCTACATTAACTAAAGTAAAACCAGTCTCACCAGGCCATGTATCTAATGTAAGATCCATAGACACTAGCGTTTCTGTAGAATCACATTCAAACACATTGCAGCTACCATTGTCTATGTTTGCCCATGGATTGTAATTGTTTGCAATAGAATTAGTGCAACCAGGAATAGGAGGTATGCATGGATTAAGGGTAAACGGTATGGTGTCTAGCGCTGAATCAAAGTCATATACTGCTGTGTCTAACCCACAAGTATTGCTTATTCTATACCACCCCTCGCCAAAGCCACAGCAAATCCCATCTCCAAAAGAGTCCATCATTACAAACTCATAATCACCAGCTGGCAAAAATACCATGTGATTTTGTAGAGTGCTGTTTTGTAATGGAGGACTTACAGCTACTACGTTTGAATCATTCAGTATCTGCCAAGAGCTTTCTCCAGCATATTGATCTGTTTGAATCTGAACGTCAAGCCAGCTTCCTTGCCCTAGCATTGTGCCAGCTAGCACCCAAAACAATACTACAAATATGTATCCTAACTTTTTCATTTAAAAATCACTATAAATTATTTCATCAATTACTCCTTGCACATCCTTACGTGTAGCTTCGATTTGCATCATTATGTTAGCTTGAAATCTTTCAACCTCTTTACCGTTAAATACTACAATAGTAGGTACTACTACAATATTGTAATCTGCTTGATAGGTACCTTCGTCAATGCTAACGTTCATAACTTCACAGTCTGTAAGCTTACCTAAATAATCCACATTGTTGGTTTCGTTCCAACTAGCATTAAACTGTACTACACATATGTCGCTGCCGCAAAGGTTTTGACCTATAGCTGTTCCGCCTATAAACATAAATAGCATAACCAGCAAATATGTTAACACTGTTTTAAAGTCCATTGAGTCTTCCATTTTACTTTTTATTAGCAAACTTCTCTACACCGCTAATTCCAAACGACCCCAAAACTACCCACACAAAAGAGTTGTATACAAATTCGTTAATTACTAAATCACTACCTACGGCCCCAGACACAGTGTCCACAAGCATCACTACCACCATAATGGCAAATGCTACAAAGCCAACTATTGCTTTTTCGTTCCATTCGTTATTGTCTTTAAATATTTCAAACATGTTATTACAGATTATCTATTTTTTCTTCGATACGTTTCATATCGTCCTTAATCTCAGTCACATCTTCCTGAGTAGTCATAATAGTTTGACGGATCAATTGATCTTTCATATCAAACTCCATACGAGTGACTTCTGAAGGTAGTGGTTCGGGCAGCTCTTTAGCTAAAGCTATGTCAGCTTGCAATGCAAACCACATGCCTATAAGAGCTGCTAGCCCTGCTACACCCATACCTATTGTCTTAAGGTCTAATGTTACTTTAGTATCCTCGCCTAGTTGCTTTGCCATTATACTTCAAATCCAAAGTTTAGTATCATAAACCTAAAACGTTTATTCTCACATCCTTTATCGCAAAGGAGGCACGCTTTCATTTCAAGTACAGTAATCTTACCTAACCTAAAAGAAAAGTGGTACTTCTCTTTTTTATTGCCGGCACTCCAGCTGTTAATCCAATTTATCATGATTTTTTTCTTTTGCCGCCATGGTATTCAACCGCATGGCCTTCTGTTATTAAAAGTTTATTAAGTGATACCATAGTAAAACTATCAGATTTATCTATTGTATCTACATAAATTTCACCCAGAACCCTGCCGTATTTTCCAACTTCTTTTGATTCTAAAGTAAAAGTATCGTTCTCGTCAAGTATAGATTGTACCCGAGCCTTTGCAGCTAAGCCTCTCTCTTTCTCTTCAAGATCCCTAGTTCTAGATTCAGGAGTGTTTATTCCTGCAAACCTAACTCGTTTGTTAACACTTATGTCAAACCCAAGGTCTATGTGGACATCAATTGTGTCACCATCTATTACTCGATCTAATGTTGCTTTATAAGTATACATGTTAAAATATTACGTAGTTAGCTCCAACAGTAAAGTCATGCCACTCTCTGTTCCAGTATTTGTTGTATTTCCCCTCTAAAAATACACCTAAATTTTTATTAAGCCTCCATCCAAAGATAAGGCCTGCACTATAATCAAGCCACTGCTGCCCATTTGTAGTCTCAAAGTATGAGTACTCGCCACCTGTATTTAGGTGGTATGGAATTACACTTACCCAATTGTGCAGCCAAAAGTCATCTGTAAAATGGTAGTAATCATACCCTACAACTGCAGAGTAGTTCCATTGATCTGGTAGCTCGCTTCTTTTCCTTGCTACGTAATCATCTATAACTTCTGGTATTACTACCTCTGTCCAAACATCTGAACTTTGTGCACACAACTCACCGTTTGGGTCATAATACTCACTAGCCTGAACATCTACAGTGTAACCTTCTTGTATTGCTAGTTGTGTGTAATGTATATTATTATTATCTAGTAGCCATTCTGCTAATGCATCATACCCATAAGGTTCTGATATACGCTGTACTAAACCAATGTTAAAACTAAACTTATCGTTTACATTCAATCTAAATCTTTCAGACCCCTCAAAGTATCTAACATCCGCAAAGCCATCTTGTAAGTACTCAGCTTTAGCAATCCAGTTTTGAGCTACGTAACGCAAAAAGTAGTCTTGGTCCAAAAAGTTTCTACCCTGCTGTCTACGCCAATCAGCCTCAAATAAGAACTCAAACCCTTTTACCTTACCTATGTTAGCAGCGTCACTGTAAGATCGCTCTGTGCCGTTGTAAAACGTGTTAGCGCGGTTCTCATACCCAAACCTTGCAATCTTACGTACTCCTACAGTAAAAGAGTAATCAAACGGAGTTTCCACAATATCTGTCTGGAGTCCGTTTGTTACAGAGTAAAGATTGTCATCAGCTATAGAATTACCACCGCTAAAAGCTGCATAAAAAGTAGAAAACTTAAATGCCTTTTTTAAAGTTTGCGCTTCTACTGTAAACACACAGCAAAAAATACTTAGTATTATTAAAATTATTTTTCTCATTAGTCTTTAAGTAGTTTATATCTATTCCCTATAGCTTGTAGAGATGCTGTTGTAACTGGAGGAGTCTCGTTGTGATTGTAAAATCTTGCATCTATTAGTTGACCTACGAATGGATCAGCAACGCTACCTCTTGCGCCTATCCTATCTAGATTCCATGCAGTGCCTCCACCTCCAACAGCTTGTGAAGCAATAAGATCTCCATCTATATTATAAAAATTAAGTGTATTAGACGATGTACTTCTTTGTAGTATAAGCACCTCTACGTCGCTGCCAAAAGTATGAGATACAGAACTGTTGTTAGTGTTATTAGTAGCTATAGTAACTGCTGCGGATTTGGAGTTATTAGCCTTATAAATTATACCAGTTCCTCCGGATGCAATACCAACATACCCTCCAACGTCAGAGCTATAAGCCAATACACGATCAGCACTAGTGTCTAAATCTACAAAAGCAAATACCCAAAACCACTTCTCAGCGTAGGTCATATTCTCCGCACTGCTTAAATCTAAGTAGTCATTCCCATCAAAATATAAAGTAGTTATTGTACCAATTAATTTAGAATTGCTTCCTTTTGCTTTATTTATAGGTCTCCCAGTACTATTTGAGTTATCCCATGTTCTACTACCTACACTACCTTTAGACGGTATTGCTGTTCTTTTGACATCAGCTCCCACTGTTGGTGCAAATGTATCTAATCTTACTTTTGCTTTTCCCATTATGCTGCGTCTATTGATATGTTATTAGTAGATACCTCTGCTGATGATTCAAAACCTGGTATAGATAAAACACCTGAAAAATTGTAAATCTCCCCAGAACCACTTGCATCTAAACCAGCATCAGAACCTCCAGAATTTAAAAATGTAGCTGCAGTTAAATCCACAGCCTGATAGTCTTCACCACTGCTTATTGTTATGTTGCTTGTTGCTAAAGATAAAAAGTATATAGCTGTAGAAGCAACATTGTATTGAAACACGTTGAATGTATCTGTACCTACTAGATCTGGATCTGCTGTTACGTTTGTTACGGTAAGCTCAAAGGTTCCATTTACTTTAGCCCCAGTTGCTTGGGTTATACCATCTACCAAAGCCGCTGCAGTGTCCGAATCAGTTACAGTAAAGGCAACCATTACGTTTTCATCATCAACATCTGTGGTTGTTAAGGCAGCTACTGCTAACTTAACAAGAGATAGTGAGCTTGGGTATTGTATGCCTGTTCCTAATCCTAACATTATCCTTTCCAGTTATTCCATAGTTCATTATCAGGGTCATTATCTACCCACTCATTGTTCGGAACTGATTCCGTTAACATCGCTATTATTTGATCGTATGTATACACAGTCTTTCCTGCAAAGAATGACGGTTGATCTCCATAGTATTTAATAATAGCTCTTGTACCCGCCATGTTCCATCTAACATTTTTAGCGCTAGTATAAGGCAATTGAGAAAAGTCAAACGATGACATCTCATTAGCATCAGCTATAATATATGATTTAGTATCTGACATTATGTTGGAACATTTGTTGAGAATGTAGGATTACCTTGAGCAGTGCCATTTTGGTTACCTTGGGTATCAGTAACATCATCTTCAAATCTGTAATAGTTAACTAAATTACCTGCTTTTGAATGCTGTGTTAAATCTGCAGGTGCCCCACTATTGTATATTTCTTGCACTTCTGATAAAGTCAGCTTTGTATTAAATATAGCAAAATCGTCTATTAGGCCAGCGTCCATTGATATGTCTCCAGAGGCCTGAGTGCTCCATCCGCCAAGAAGAAAGCCAGCATCTGTCAAAGTAAAAGTACCTGAGCCACTAGGAGCCCCTCCAGATAGAACGCTATAAGTTGCCATTGCTGCTTGTGTTGACACATCTAATGACCCATTTACATAAACTTTAGCTGTTGAAACTGCCTCTGAACTACTATCGTCTAGTTCATAAACAAGAACAATATGCGTCCAAAACGGGCTGCCATCAGTATAAAGCTGAGACAAATTTATAGCTACGTTTTGGTAAATTTGAGAGTGCCTTATAGCTATGTATGGCTGTCTAAACACATTAAAGAAATTTGTATTACCAAGTCTAACTGAAATTCCAACAGTAGTAGAATCATCACAACCCCAATAGCCAGTAGTAACATCCCAATCATGATAAATCCAAGAAGAGATAGCAAAACCTTTACCAGCTGTAGGAGACCCTGAGAGTATTTCTTTTAGAGTATCACTATTATCCGCATAAGTAGTTACGTGATCACCAGTACCGTCTAACTCAATAGACTTGGTGTTCGCGAACCCAGACAAAACTGCTGGTATAGCTACTGATGCTCCTAGCCCTAACATACTATTATGATTCTACTGTCACTGTTACTCCTGCAGCTGCGTATCCAATCATTCTACCGCTGTCAAGCTCGACAACTCCAAAGTTACCATAGATAGTTACACCTTTAGGTATAGTAAGTTCTCCTGTCAAAGCTTGAATTGTGCCAGAGTCATTACTTTCTGTAATGTTAGTAGTGCCTTCACTTGCATCAATTACTGAATCTTCTAGTGCTGTAAGTGCATAAAAAGGGCCTGTAAATGCTTTAGTGCCATCTAGCATAACTGTAGATGTAGGAGCAGTACTTCTGTCCAATCTTTCATCTATGGTGTCAAGCACTGCATTGTCAGTAGCTGATAAGTTAGCTGTTACAGTTCCAGAAACAATATCTACTTGCATTTCACTGCCGCTAATAGCATTATCTATAATCTCTACTGCAGTTTTAATATTTGTAAGTAGCACCTCCATTGCAGCTAAATCTACATTTCCTGCTGTTACAAGTGTTTCTAAAGCCTCTAAGTTTACATCAACGTCACCTAAGTTAACCTCTAAATCGTCTGTATTTTTTACAATCTGATTTAGCAGAATCTCGGTGTCAGTTCTGTAAGTTTTTGATTTATCATAATTTGTTGCCATTACGCTATAATTTTATCAATATTAATAATTTGCTCACCTGAAATATTCTCTGGTAAACAGTCTTCTGGAATCTCTAAAAGTTCTAGTTCAACTTCTTCTTCCATTAATTTCTCTAGTTCTGCTAACTGATCTTTACGCTCTTGAATTAGCTTAGCATTCTTTTTTTCTAATGCCTTTACTTCTTTCTCGTTTTTGTCGTTCATCAGCTGATTCATCTGAACAGAAAGAGCTACAAACTCGTCAGATGGTTTACTAGCATTTTCAAGGTAGTCTAGTTCTTTCTGTATTGTTCTAACATTCTTAGAAACTAACAATCCAAACTTAACTCCTTTAAGTTGTTGCACCGCAGCAAGCCCGTTGAATAACTCAACAAACTCGCTATTTTTCATTTTCATTTTAGTCATATCTATATAATTGATTAATATTATCCTATTCTGTACATGGTTACTGCAGTAGCTCCAGTTCGTCTAATTCTGAATCTTCCTACACCTGCATATCCTGCATTGTCAGCATCATCTTGTGATTTTACAATCATGTTACCTACAAGTGTCACACCTGTTCCTCCAGTAAGAGTAACATCAGATGTGCCATCTGTAGCCAAGCTTATTAAGCTAAAGTCAAATGAGTCTCCATCTGCTGTTAGTGATAAGCCTGAAACTAAGTTAGATGCTGTATCTGTTGCTTTACTTCTATCTGCAGTTGGTGTGCACTGCACAATACCTGTTAAAATATTTGCTGCAGATAGTGCAGTAGTCCCGTCATCTGTAGTAGCCTGAGCACCTTGGTAAGTAATAATACATGGAGTAGCTGTAGCTCTAGCATAAATTGGCTTTGCAGATACAAACAAGTTACCTATTCCAATTGTCACATCCTGCGAGCTATCTATTGTCACTGCGTTTTTCGTAGATCCTCCTGCATTATACGTATGGAGGTTGATGCTACCTGGAGTTCCTGACGCCGCGTCTCCTGCGATAAGGCTTAGGGCCCCTCCCGCGCCTGAGCCTGTACCTGCACCTGCAAACAATTGCAAATCACCTCCATCCATGTTGCCTCCACCTGCTGTTGCTGCGTAGATTCTTAGATTTGCTCCGTTAGTTCCAGATGCTGAGGTAGTACCTACAATGTCGTAGTTAGATTGATATGCAGCAGTGTTACCTATTGTAATTGCTGTACTAGTTGAGCCTTGTACATTTAACTGACCTGTTGCCTCTCCAGTTGTAAGAGTCGATCCTGAGTCATTTAGAATTACTTTACCATTAGTGTGTACATACAGACCTCTGTCAGACCCATCGTCACTAATGTAGTTAGTATTAAGATCAATATTGTAGCTACCTGTATCTAGATTAGCTGCTAAGCTTGACAGGGTAGCATTAAGAGTTAGCACTCCTGCTACAGTAGCGTCAAGTGCAAGATTAGTTCCTGCATCAATAGATGCCCATGCGGGTATGCCTGTAGTAGAGTTGTGTACAAGTATTTGAGCGTTAGCTGATGGAGTTGCTGATGCAATTACATTGT
>MDSV01049036.1_pt1 | contig 13671 bp, 24 predicted proteins | sample 810851 | NCBI WGS metagenome assembly MDSV01 (sample SAMN05326640, study PRJNA326480) | marine metagenome | isolation source: seawater | place: Atlantic Ocean: North East | collected 2012 | reverse complement strand
TGTCGATAATCAGACTGCACTTGGATATCTTGTAAGAGGTCTTTCAGATAAGAAGAACATTCCAAAGGGACTTACCTGGCGCGGTTGGTGGAGAGCAAAGAACTACTATCCCAAAAGAGTAGTTCTGTTGGCCAACAAAGCAGACGAGTGGATGACAGATGCCGATCACAACACATGGGAGAAGGGTTTCATATCTCGCCATCCGATATTCAATGCTTTCAGAAACGATCTCTACAAACTACAATCACTTAACATTCCTGTATATATGGACGCTGTCAGCGCACGCTACGGCTGGAATGTACAGAACGCACTATACAAGGGGCTAACAATATGAGTAATAGAGAAATTTTGGATGCAATGCACAACCCAGCACTACAAGAGAACGGCTATAATGACGTGGTTACACAGGTGGATTTCAGGTTATCTGACCATCCTAACCCACGAACAGCACGCAAAAGGAACATAAAAAACGCGATAAAGGCATTGAAACCAACGAAAAGACCGTTTTATTCCCCGAGAAGATGGTTTAGAGGCAAATATAGGCACACAAAGCCGAACCAATGCGTGATAGATGGGATAGATTGCATGAATGCAGACTATGGGGACCTGTTCGACGAGTACTTCCGAGATCCTGTGACTCTTCAGGTAAAGCCATTCACCCCGACAGCGGGTGTTCTTCCTGGTCGAGGCAGGGATCTCAAGGGGACATATTGCCCACAGCACATGATGCTGTATCACAACCTGATGGAATGGATAGAGCAAGAGGAGGAAGAAGATCCCGGATTCTTCACCAAGATGGCGAAGAAGGGAGTCGCATTCGTTCCCATCATGCGTACAGAGAAGGCTCCAGAGCATCCTCTGATAGTCAAGTGGACACCCATATTCCAAGAGGCTATGAAAGACGGTATACAGATACTACACTATAAGAATCCTATAAGTAATGAGAATGATATAACTATGCTAGTATTCGATAATAGGGTATTAGCACAAACAGCGCCTAGGTCTAACACTATGTCTAACATGGATATGGCAGAATACTACAGAATTATGGAGCAAATGCAGGGTCAACGTCAGTAGAAACGTTCAATACAATAGGATAGGTAGGAGATAACATGGGATTGTTTGGCAGCAACAGGAACAACGAGGCGACAGCACTCACTATACCAGGTGTAGGTGGGGGCATAAGTCAAGAGCAAATGGCAATGTTTGGACAAGCAGCGCAGGATTCAGGTCTTGCAGGTATGGGTCTAAACATGATGAATGAGATGACAGGTGGCGTAAACACCGAAGAAGTGGAACTAATGTACCACTTGATGGCACGTCACCCCAATGAGGTAGATCTGTTTCTAGTACAGAACCCTGCTTTCATGAGTGGTCTAGCGGAGTTAATCTCCACGATTATGAAGAGAGAACTATACCAATGGTTCAACTCTCCTGCGATAGCAGCAACAGTAGACGCTACATCAGCAGCGGATCTAGGGTATTCGACCATAACACAGGAGAATATCGACACGATACTGAACAACATGGTCAATGGAGCAGATGCTAACGGAGTAGTAACTACACCGCAGCAGAGAATCAATGCAGCAGATGCAGAGGCAGTAGCCCTCATTAACCAGCACAAGTATGGTATGCAGATGGGTATGATGGGCAATCAAATGCAAAATCAGCAACAGATGTATCAACAGCAGATGATGCAGCAGCAAATGATGAACCAGAACCAAGGAGGACTCACAGGTGCTCTAGGTAGTTTCGGATCGTCATTGATTAGAGGATCACTAGGTCTTCCACCTGCTCCAATGCAGCAAGGATATGGTATGCAAGGTAGCTATGGAATGCAAGGATACCCACAGCAACAGGGTATGTATGGGCAGACCCCACAGATGCAGTGAGAATCGAACTGCTTAAGTTAAGGGCCCCCGTGCCATAAGCAGATGGTAGGTAGTCGTACGCATCAACATACCATTGCTAGAGCCTTCGGTTCTACGCATAATGGGTCTATGGATGCGTATGCTCCATCAGGTGAAATGATGCAATATCAGAACCCAAGAGCGCATTTGAAGTACAAGAAAGTGACCTCTCTAGGCGAGACTACCAGCCCAATGGCTGCTCTAGGTGGAGCAGGAACCATTGCTCTCGGAATGATTTACTTCGGAATGGGGTTCCCAGGCTCAAAGAGAGTCATAAACTGGACCAAGAAGAGAATAGAGCAACCATATGAGACTACTCAGTACGCTATGCTTGGCATAGGCAGTGCTATTCTAGTATACAGGGCTTCCAAGTAGGTGTAGGTATGAGTGCTTTTCACAGATCCAATATGTACGGCTCAGACGGAGAAGACTTCGATAACCCAGACTCTTACGATATGTCTGGATTCCTGAACGGAGATGTGCCTCGTAGCGATTTCGAGCAACCAATGGAAGAGCCAGTGAAGCCCAGAGTAAGAACAAGAGCAAGGTCAGAAGACAAACGCCAATCTTCCAACGCCTCAAGCACAGTCGGTTACGTAGTTCCCAATCCAATAATGAACACAGAGCCAGATGAGCCAAAGCTGTACCACTACCTCAGTCCGTTCTATGCAGATGAAGACGGATTGGCACCACGAGCAACCGCAGTTACCAAGTCGATAGGGGTTACCGGTATGGTCCTAAGCGGCACTTATGCGGCTGCAAAGAGGTCAGAGGGCGGTTCCCCGATGGCAAAAGCCCTGCTAGCAGGCAGCACTGCTCTATACGTTCACCCAGTTTTGGGCCTTAATCACGGAGTGTTGAAGGTAATACCCGGAAGCGACAGTTGGATCGCTAAATATCCACGATACGGTGGTATCGGAATAGTACACGCACTAGGTGCATATGGATTCTACAAGATAATCAGGAGGCAGTTCTACGTATGAAAAAGGTACGCGTATCAAGGTTTAAGAAGGTAGGCAATAAGAATCTGCTTCTTGCGGTCGCAGTAATTGCCATGGGGTTTTATGTGCAAAGAAATACTTCATACACATATAAAACTCCAACAGGTAGCACAGTTACCCACACAGGTGCCAACATGAAAGGTATAGGGTGGTATTAAATGAGTGGCTGGTTCGGTACAGGAAACCCTGAGTTGAATGACCCCTTTTACGGCATAGAAGCTGGTCATAGGCGAAGAAGAAACAACCAGATGCAAAGGCGCGACAGAGGTAGGGCTCGTGGTCCAAGAAAGCCTAGTGCTCCAGAGCAACAGCAGAAGCAAGTTCGGAGAAAAGGCAATGGGTCTACCACTCAGAAGTACCTTGGTTTCGAGTTAAATACACAACAATCCAGGGGTCAATGGAGCACATCCATATCCCAAGGGCGAGTCCCAAGGCATCAGACTACTGGTAAATCAAAGGGAGAGTCAGTAAACGCTGCAAAGAACTGGGTCGACTCACAAGTTGTGAAGAAAGTAGATCCCAATATGAACAGAGCAGTTAAGAAATCTGACCAAAAAGCCACGCAAATAGTCGAGAAGGTTGCAAAGCAACAGACTGCACAAGTGGAAAAGAAGGCTAGAGAAGTAGCAAGAAGCGCAGACGTCGCTGTAAGCAGGGTGATGAAGGACCCAATGGCAAGTCGTCAGCAGAAAAAGAACATTCAAGATCGAGCAAACAAGGCAAAAAGGGCGGCTCGTGGCATGGTGCAGAATGCAAAGGCTGGTGAAAAAGCCAGAGCAAAGAAGATGAAGGCCCCAATGGCTCAGAAGATACTCAATGAGGAAGTATCCAAAAAGAGGATGTTCACAGAAACTAGGCCAAATCCGGCTGCATTGATGCCAGCAAGTACGAGTCCGGGAGACGTCGCTGCTAGAAACAGGGACTATACCAAGATGCAAATGAGAACTCAGTGGAAGCCTGTAACGATGCCTAAGGACTTCGTAGTAGGAAAGTTCACAGTGAGAGCAGCTTACAATCCAACCCTGAAGAACTACGTGGTTTCCATTAGGGCAGGAGATAAGATTCGCAAGAAGAAGACGTTCGGTAAGAACGAAGGGCAAGCAGCCCTGAACAAGTTCAAGACATTCACCTCGATTGCCAAGAAGAGGGCGAAGTACGATTCGGAAGTCAGCAAGGAAGACGTCAAAGGAAAGTACACCGTGAAGTTGGTAGTCAAGCAGAAGTCCCTAGACAGCGTTGCTGGAGGGTTCTTCTCAGGTTTGATGAACATGTTTGGCCTTGGAAGAATGTCGATAGATCAAGTTGCTAAAGAAAACAGAGCGAGAGCAGCCCAAGGGCAATCCGCATTGAATAAGCAAGAAATAATGTCAAGAGGACCTCAGTCAGTTCAGATGAGATCCCGACAGCCACGTCCAACAGCCACCGGCAGAGGACAACAAATGGCTCAGCAAATGAGGCAGCGAGCACAACAGCAAATGGACAGTCGACAGAAGGTTATGTCGAACAAGTTAGCAAAATTCAGAGACCAACAAACCCCATCAATGACTCCTCCGGGTATGAGAAACAGGACTCAATCTGCCTCAACCAAGGCTAAGAGCCCAGTAGAACAGGCTGTCGCACAGGCAGAAAAGCAGACTATTCTGGAAGCAGACATAGAGAAGATGCCCGCGAAGACGATGGAAATACAAGTCATAGACAATGAGACAGGTCAAGTAGTCAAGTCGATGGAGACTGCGAGCTACGAAAAGGCAACCCAAGAGTTCGAAACAGAACTTCTGACTGTCGCAAACAACCCGACTATCTACGAAGATGCAAGGAAAAAGGTCGTTCCAGAGGCCCCTGTGGCAGATGGTGACGGTGGAGACATGACTAAGGAAGTAGTGGTAGCACCACCAGCGCCAACACCAACTATTGCACCTCCAGTTCCTGCAGCTCGAGCTACAGTTCCAGCGCCAACACCAACAGAAACAGCCGTAACTACTGTTCCAGCAGCGGAGAACTACAATGAGATGGTGAAGGCAGCTCCATCAGCTACGATCGAGCCGATGACCGATGGCGACTTCTACAGGACTTACCAGAGACCACAGGAATATCAGCCTGCACCGACTTACCAAGCACAGACGACAACCGTCACTCCTGCACCAGCAGCATCTCCAGGATTAACCAGCAATCAGGCAATCGGCTTAGGTGCATTGGCTTTGGCAGGATACGTATACACGAAGCAATCGGCTCCTAAGAAGAGGCGTAAGCGATGAATCAAGATCGACTAGCACAGGCTAGTGTCGTGGCACTGGGTGGGGCAGTGGTTTACTTCATGTTCTTCCGCAAGAAAAAGAAGATATTCAAGCAGAAAACGAGGTCTAGCCCTATAACTGCTGCTTTCAAGTATGCTTAAGTATGTAATAATGGTGGGGAAAATATGCCAAGCGGTTTAGATGAGGTAATAGAGTTCGGCAAAGAGACGCCAACAGCAGTCATTCTGGGGAAGACCAAGGTCAAGAGGAAGGAGCTTCTCTCTAGATTCTGGTATGGAAATGGTTCCAAGAAGAAGGGACCAAAGTCCGCAACTGGAAACAGCATATACAAGTTGAAGTTACAAGGAGTCCCTGGTGACACTGTCAAGTACAAGAAGAAGGATGGAAAGATGGGCACCGCAAAGGGAGGTCAAGTCCTCCACACTGGTGACGATGATCTCTGGAAGCAGTTCGCCAACGGCAAGAAGAAGATAGCCATGATGGAACTAATGACTCTTGCCCAGGAAGACATGCTCTGATGCGTGGCAGAAAAAAGAATCACAGACCCGGCTTTTGCGAGGTTTGCGATAGAAAAGTTCGGCGAAGGTACACCGATAAGCTCTGTGGCAAGTGCTATCTCAAGAAAAAGCAGGAAGAACGCCAAAAACGGTCATATTCTGAACGTAAATCTTGGTTTTAGCGTTTTTTGCCGTTTAATCGCGTTTTGAGGCACTTTCTTGTTCTGGGCACCACGTATACCTTTTTCCTCTGCAACAGCCCAGAAGGTACCTTCCAGAGGGACGTTTTTTCGAAAAGTGCCAAAAAATTTCTGAAAATCAATATTTAGACAATCGAACCGATGAATCCCAATAATATTCCTACTGCCATCAAAACTTGAACGATTCTCCAGTTGAAGATGAGATCATCCTTCATCTCATCCATCTTATCGAGGACAACTTTCTTGTCTTCTTCTTTTAGATTGATTGTCAAGTTGATGTTGTCTGGCAAGAGACCGTCAAGGAAAGATGACTTCTTGGAACTTCTCTTTCGTTGCTTGAAGGGCTTGGGCTCAGTGGACCTGTCATGATCGGTACCCATTGATCTGTCACCAGGTGTCTGCATCCTTTCATCACCATAATTCTTGTAATAGAAGTTCTGAGTCACAATCGACGAACTTGAAGTCGGAGAGCTCGAACCCAGCTGCGCGGTACTTGGCAAGCTTGTTTGATTTGAAGTCGTCCAGAGTTTCTGTTCCGAAGACTTCTATGAACGTGATAACATGGGTGGGTGTTACTATATCCGGTATACAGCCATTGTTCAGTCTGACTTCCGTCCAGAAGGGAATCTTGTTGTCTATCAAGTGGTTGCATATCTGAAATATACGTTCCCTATGCTCAAAAGTGTGATCGACGTTCATTCTAACTGAGTTCATTGGGTTCTTGAAGCTCCTATTGACGTGCTCACGAAAGAAATCGTTCACTATTTTCTGGTCGCTCGAACTTAGTTTCATTGTTTATTCCGCCAATAGTTCAGAATTCCGTATATCTTCCAAGTCTCCATTCCGGTTTTCTTTGCTATTTCGGCTACGGTCATCTGACCCTTCTTCCATGTTAGGATATTATCGAGTATAGCCTTCTCATCTGGCTGCTCTACGAGTAGGCCATCCTTGATGGTGTAGCCGAAAGGAACATTTCCTGAGTGCTTGGTTGATGCCTTTATTCCCATTCTGATGTTCAGACTACGCATTGTCTTGTAGTATTCTCCGGCGTTTATCACCTGTACCATCTGAGATGGAGCAGTTTTACCTTGTATCCAAGGAGTAGTTATACAGTATATAGGGGACTTAGATAGACTAGTAATATGATCCTTAGTTATACCCTCTAGGGAGTATAGTAGAATACCTCCATAATTATCAGAATCGGATATGAGTTCATCTATGCCGTTTGGTATGTCATCCCAGCCGTCAGCGTAGAATTCGTCTATTTCTACCTCTACTTCTAGTGCCTTTAGCTCCGTATATTTCACCATTTCATTGAAATCATACAGCTTTCCAAGGGGTTTGTACAGATACGCAGCAACTTTTTCACCGGATTTCAACATGATTAACTCTCCTTGATGATAGTCTGGAACCACTTGTTGTCTTGAAAGAAGGCTCTCCCAACGACTTTCCATCCTTTGTCCATTGCACGATTGACCTCTGACTCTAGGTCCTCGATCTCGTATTCGTTAATTAGTGCGTACTTCATAGTTCTCTTCCTCTCTCGTCATATACCTTCTCTCCTCTGAGTATCTTGGCGTATCCTTTTCTCCATTCTTCAGCAACTACATGAAGGGGTTTTGGTATCCCTAGATCACAAAACTCGTGCAAAGTAGTCTGTCGACTGTTCTGCAAAGTCATTCTACGACTCAAAAGTACCCTCCCCGGAACTGCTCATACCACCACAACGCCATTAAACCTACCATAAATGATGCGATTGTGAACGTGGGATATGTCACGAAAAGTAGGTTTGCCAGAACTTCATAAGGGTACAAAATACCTAGTCCTTCACTAGCTGCACCAGCACTAGCGAAGACGCATATTATGCCAATGATGACTCCCCATCTAGCTACTTCGTCGAAATCTATCTGCCCTGTGAAGGGATCGCGCAAGCTCATTTAGCTACCCCACGTATCTTCAGTAGATTTTTGTGACTAGAACTACTCTTTGGGGCATTTCTAGCGTTTATTATGTAGCGAGAAACAGTACTGGGATCCAAATCTAAACTTTCAACAGCCAAGTTGAGGCTCCTTAGGGGATGATATTTCGTCCTTCTACTTATTATTCTGGCCGTTTCTTTGCCCAGCAACTTGTTCAGGTCAATAAATTCCATCCTGGGATACTCTATCTTACCAGCTAGTTTCTGGTCCATCCCTCTGTAAGAGTTCTTTGAGTAGAAAACAGCCTTTCTGAAGTTCCGCATAGTTGATCCACATTGAATGCATTTACCTTTTTCGAGGACTTGTCTGTCTCTGTATGGCTTATAGACCTCGTTTCTGATGCCTCTTCTTCCTTTACATTTCAGGCAATGCCCTCTGAAATCTGTTTCCAAGGCCACTATAAGCGAAGGTAATTCTCCTAGCATCTTCATATTTCTCCCCTCTTTCTCTCATAGTATAGTTCAACGATGGCCTCACCACACAAAGCAGCACCACAAAGTGCCCAGAAGAAGTCTCCACTGAAGTTAGTGTAACCTAGTTCATTAGAAATAGCCAGTGTCATTAGTAAGAAACCAGTGACAAGGATCCATTCATATCGAAAGATGACTCTCTTAGGAAGTTCATACAACTCGTAATTCATCTTCTGCATGACTTCATTGAGTTTTACCCTCTCTAACCACTCATTGGGCTTCCTCTGGGCCATCATTCCTCCTCCTCCGGTAAGACTTGATAAAGGCCAATTCCGCTATCATTTAGATTCTTTAATGCGACTCTTATTATCATGGACAGCGATTCTATCCTGTCTATATCGTCTTCTTCCATTGCTTTCAGCAATTGGTCTATTCTGATACACATGTAACTGAGATTCTCTTTGTGACGGCCCATCCACCACCGTGAATCTTTCAACTCGTATTCTTTAATTTTTGTCGGTAGGGTTCTTACCATTCTTTTTCCTCCTTTCTCTGTATTCTCTCTTTCGTCTAAAGTACTCATCCCAAGTCATTTGGCTCCCTCCTTGAGAAGATCCAGCTGTGCTGCAACAACTTCCAAGGCGTATATGCCTTTAGAATAGATGTCCTGCTGCTTTTGGCTGTTAGGCTTTAGTTTCAAGCCTTTCTTGAGGCATACTGCGATCGTCAAAACTGCGTTTTCTTGCTTTTCCTGCCAATCTACCATCAGAAACCACCCCTAAACGCTCCATCTACTATGAAGAAATAAACTAAAACAGACATATACAGGAAGCAAGCACCCAAACAGACTTGTCCAAGTAACTCGAAAGCGTCTCCAAAGGTCATTGTTTAGCCTCCAGTTGGCATTTCCAGCATAATCCTGCCTTCAACTGATGAAATGGATAGTGCTCGTTGCACTTCTTGCATGGCCATATGGTTCCTAAACTCATATTCTTCCGCCTCTTCCTATCCTTTCGTGTTCTTCCCAATAGTAATAATCCTTGAGTCTCATCTTGTGGAAACATAGTTTGCAACGAGCTATTCCGTGTTGATAATCAAAGTTAACCACGACAATCTCCATGCTCTTCTCATGACACCTAGGGCATTCTTTGTCGCTCACTCTTCTTCCTCCAGAGATGCTAGGAACTGACCCATGATGTACTCGGTATACGCTGGCGGGATGGCTTCCTTCAGGTTGCTCCAACCACACCAGTCGATTCCCATTGCTACTTGACCTTCCTCGAGGTTCCTAGCAGTCCTTCCCCCACTAGGGATGTCGTCATTCATGGATCCGTATACTCCTATTGGACGACCTTGCGTGGCATGATCGCACTCTAGTGGCTCTATAGTGAACGTAGCCTCGAATATTCTGTGCCTTCTGACACCCAATCCGAAGGAAGAACCACACAGGATGGTACCGTCAAGAGGGGCTTTCTCCACGTTCTCTATGACATATGGTACACCTATCTTGCGCAGATGCTTCCTAATCATAGGAATATGAAGGACCTCACTTACCTTCTTACCCTGTGCTCTCGCTAGATGCTGAGTACCACTATAGCCTTGGCAAGGTGGGGAAGCCACTATCAAATCGAATTGTCTCCACCACTTTGGGGGCTTGTTCTTAATCAACTCCTCGATATCCTCGTGGAGAAACACGAACGGATAGTCCTTCTTGAATGTCTTATCCACTCCGACTAGGTGAGGCGTGTATCCTGCTGAAACAGCTCCTCGATAATACCCCATAGACGCTCCTCCTGAACCACAGTAGAGGTCTAGTATCTTGATTATACGCGAATCACTCACTCGTCTTCCTCCCAATATTCGGTATAGACGTTATTCCATGTCCTACCATATACTATATCTGATACAGTACCTTTCTTAATATCTATATCACTATACAGGTTAACTATCTGACTAATAGAATAAACATCGCTCTTACCATCTCCACGATAGTATAGATTGAGTATATCCCATACGTCGTCCTCGTCTAGTTTGCTCCTAGGGTTGTTAGTGCCAGCGATATTACCCGATCTACGCAGGTCATCCATGTTGGCATCGTGATTGCCTACATGAAAGTGGTCTGGATTACAGCAGAGCCGGTTATGGCACTGATGTAGGATTAACTCGTCTGGCTGGATATATCCCTCGCAGTGGATGAAATAAGACATTCTATGGGCAAAGAAGTTCCTGCCTGTTCCTGTCTCATGATGTTTCTTGACATGGAAGCGACCGTATCCCTCAGGATCCAAGCTGCCTTGCCACTCCCAGCATCCGCTTTTGCGCTTCTTTAACTTCGAAAGAAAAGTTTCAACCCATTCCTCGTCGTTAATCAAGCGCTTAACGTGAGCCTGGATACGATCTTCACTCATTTCCCTCATCTCGTGGATCAGGCATAGTTCTGAATGACCCACCAAATGACTCTTTGAAGCAAGTTTCCTTGAAGTCACACATCTTCCTGCAGAAGTTGTTCTGAGTCAGATTGTACTCATTGAACTTCTTCTTCGATGGTGGGGTACCAAAACTGGTTGCGACACCATTGTATTCAGGAATAGGTGGGAAAACACCGTTTCTATATCCATTTAGGAAGTCGGTAGATCTTAGGAAAGCTGCTAGAGTGTCCTTGAATCTCTCTACATCGTTGGGATATATCTCTACATCGAAGGTCCTGACCGTAGCAGGTTGAGCCTTGCCGTAGTCCTTGACCTTGTCAACCACTACATAGCGGAACTTGTTCTGATTCATTGCTTGGGAATAGACAATCCACTGCAATTCAGACAGAACCTTACCATGTGTCCAGCGGGACGAATGCCAGTAAGAGGCCGTCTTTAGGTCAGTTATGGATCCATCCTTGTGGACTACGTCAGCCCATCCGTTCATTCTTACCTCTTGACCATCTATCTTCAATGGCCATAGGCACTGTACCTGCGTATCCTCGATAGGAGGTATAATCACAGGGTTTCCTAGATGGTCCTTACCGTTCTGCCATGCCTTTAGGAACGAATGCGTCCATATCCTAAAGTTAGAAACACTGTTCTCTATATCTTGGTCTGTGAACTCAGAACCATTGAAGTTCAGTAGGTTTCCACCTGCTCTCTTCTCATGGAGCTGATCTCGAATGATATCTCCAGCCAAGTCTACTAGGGTCTGTACGTCTTGGCTAGTGTCAACACGGAACTCCTCGAAAGCGACCTCGTCGAAGACGCTTCCTGTTACGAAGAACTCCCTGTCTGGCCTAGGATGCTTCGCTACGTAGTGGTAGTAGTACTGCTTAGGGCACTTCATCCACGTAGCCAGTTTAGATGGGGATACGTCTGTTGGCTTCCAATCACCTGTACGCCACTTCTCTACCATAGTTTGAACCTCCTTCGCCATTCCTTTGCTACTTCTCTGATAGTATCGTCATCCATGTAATCACCTAGTCGGATGCTCCTCTATGCCATGAAGCAAGAGATAAGCCTTGCACTTCTCATTCCAATCCGGTCGATGCTTTGCCTTGAAGGCAGCATATAGGACAAATGTCTTGCCTGCTTCGCTTGCTGTGTAGACGTTGTGAATCGTCTGTCCGGTCTTAGCACCCCTATCGAAACGGAAGTTTCCAGGGTGGTCTGTGTCGTTTTCGTCTACGACTAGTTCCTTTGTCGTAGGGGCATCGATCTCTGGGTCGTCTATGACCTCTGTATCTTCAGACACAGTCGCTACATTCTCGTCATCAGCGAGGATCTTGCAATCCATCTTCCTGACGTTGATGTTCTCGCCCTTATTCTTTTCTCCATTACCCTCTTCGACGGTAACAGTTAGCCACTGGTCAGATTTATCGACAATAGTGCCTATGCAGCCGTTGTTCACGTTATCAGACTCAATCTGTACTCTAACGCCCTCAGCGAGGTCTCCATAGTCAGTTGTATTGGCTTTCTCTGGTGTTGCTTCTGGTGCAGGTGCTTTTGCATTACTTTCTTGCTCAACGGCGCTCGCGACAGCCTTCTCGTTTTCCTCTAGGGCAACTTCCAGCCTCTTCTCCGCCGTACGGAGAGGCGCAGGTCTACTGACCATAGCCTCCTGAGCATTAGCAATCCTCTCGAGGGCATCTGCGATCCTCGAGAGATATTCACTATCGTGCTTCATGGCCTAGTCTGGAATGACGCGGTACATAAACATTGGCCGAACATAGTATTGCCGAAAACATAGTTCGACTGAGATGGTGTTATACGTAGTACCCCTCTCCTTCAGATCGCGGGGTTGTCCACCGTTCTTCATGAGCGATTCTCTCTTTTCCATAGTGCTGCAATACTATTTCCTCCGGCCAATTCCCGCAACCTATTCCTATTACGCGTGCGTAGAGCTAGGAAATAGAGACTTTACCCCTGATATGTGGGGTTATCCGCCTATACGTGAAAGGTTACCCGTGTACATGAAACGGACGTTACGCGGAACCACTACGGATATCCTACCCTTATACTGTCCGTAAAAGGGGCCATATGTTTATGTACCGAATATTAGTGGGCCTATTTGCAGAGGCAAATGTACTGTGTTGGTGGAACTACCTTTAGAATAAACTAGGTTACAATGAATCGTGAATGATAGGAAAAATGGTAGGGATAGAAAATGAATGATCCAGATGACGGGGTGCTAGAGAAATGGTCGGAGAAACACTTCGGAGAACTAGCGCTATGGAGAACTATAGGTCAAGGGCTCAACATTATACTATCAATCATAGTGATTGCCAAACTGTTCGACTGGATATAGGAGAGAAAACAAAATGGGTTTTAAGAAAAATGCAAAAGAAAGACAACTGAAGGCAGCACAGAAGGAACTGGAGTTCTATAGGGAACTGCTGATGGATAACCAGCAGGTTTCCTTCAAACAGGCACATCTGATAGAGATTATACTAGCACATGTTCTGAAAGAAAAATCTGAGATGCCTACGCCAGAGGATATTGACGAGGCGTGGCTGACTAGCATGAGGGAGTCTAACCTGAAGGCTCTGGCTAGTATGATCGACATATCGAAGTTCAATGAGGACAACATGGCAAAGGCGGAGGAAGAGTGAATGAGAAACCATGAGCATGAACTATTCGTCTTGTGTAAGGCTATTACTAGAGATGGCGCGACCATTGGGGAACTGAAGGCTTATGCATATTCCTACCATCCTGAACTGAGGAGGAAGAGTGAATGAGAGGAGCTAGTGGAAACCCTACTGTAGGATGGATCACAACGAAGAAAATCAAATTGTACTTTCCAGGTAACGAACAGAACGCTAAGGTATGGATAATGCAAGAGGAGGAAGAATAATGTCGGACTTCATCATAGGAATAGCCGGAGCTGTTTTTCTCTGGTTTCTTGGAAACTACCTATTGCCTGATAATGGCAGCAAGGAGGAAGA
>MDSV01136752.1_pt1 | contig 13672 bp, 21 predicted proteins | sample 810851 | NCBI WGS metagenome assembly MDSV01 (sample SAMN05326640, study PRJNA326480) | marine metagenome | isolation source: seawater | place: Atlantic Ocean: North East | collected 2012 | reverse complement strand
TGATGTTTTAGCAGACATTCCAGACATTGATGATCTCTTTTAGAAAAATGGGTTATAACAGAAAAAAGAAAACAAAACAAAAGCACGATAACGCTTTTGAGTCTGATAAAATAGAAAGAAAACTCAATAAGAAAAAAAGAGTTTCTATTAAGAATAAAAAACACTATGAAGATACCTAGAGTAAAAAAAGGCATGAGAGTCTTAGTAACATGGGAAGACATTCAAGCTATACTTCACTCTGAAGACGACATAGAACCTGCTCTTGCTGAAACAGTTGGTTGGGTTGATAATTCAAGTAACACATGGATAAGATTAGTAACATCTAGATATTATGCAGAACAAGGTTTTGATAAATTAGCAGATAAGATTGTTATACCAAAAGGTTGCATTTTAAATATTGAGGAAATATGAGATATACACATAACCCTGAAAAATATGAAGGTGTAAGATGGACAAGTCTTTCTTTAGATGAAAGAAATGAATTTTTAGAGGCGTCTTACGAAGAATGTAGAAGACTATATCCACAAGAATTTATACCTGATTATCCAACAGATACAGAAAAACTTCGTAGTACTTTACTTGAAGATTTTAGATTCAAGAGAACTATGCCAGTTGAAGAGTATACTTTATGGACAAAATGGAATGAGATACAAACTAAGTTTGCTTGGGTAAAACCTAAAGTAATGCAACAGATACTTGAGATTCGTGACAATATTTGGAGACCAACATCGTTTGAAGATTTTGAAAAACTAGATGTAGAAGTAATATCAACAAAAGAAAGTAAAAACTTATTATTTGTTTGGAATACTTTAAGAACATTTACTAGTACAATGCCTAATAATCAAAACTTAGGCAGAAACTTATTCTTCATTGTAAGAGACAAACCTACCGGAAAATACCTAGGTGTCTTTTGTGTATCTTCAGACTTTCTTGATTTAACTTGTAGAGATGATAAGATTGGTTGGACTCGTGAACAAAGGTCTATGGAACATTTAATCAATCGAACTTATATTGGTTCTACGATAGTACCTACTCAACCTCTTGGCTTCAACTTTACAGGTGGTAAATTATTAGCAATGTTAGTAACATCTGATGTTGTTCAAAAAGCATGGTATGAAAAGTATGGTGATTTCCCTGGTGGTTGTACTACAACTAGTTTGTATGATAAATCAGCCGGTGATAAACCAGTATCACAATATTCAGGTCTTAAACCATATTGGAAGACTATGGGTTTTTCTAATGGTACTGTAATGGTTGACCCTACACCTGATAATCGAAAGTTGGTCAAAGATTGGATGAAAGTCAATGACCCTTGGAATTATTGGAAGTATAATCTTGCATTAAAACCAGGACCAAAAGGTTGGACAGGCTTCAAAGACTCTAAAACTAGATTCATTATAACTGCATTTGCTAAAAAGAATTTAAACATTGATAGAGATGAAATCAGATCAGAGCATAGACGAGGTGTTTACTTCTGTAGATTCTATGAGAATACAGATGCATATCTTCGTAATGAAATCACACATGAAGAACTTAAAAAGAATGTAGACTTTAGTGTTGATACCATTGTTAATAAATGGAAAAACAAATATGCCTCTAAAAGATTCAAGTCTTTAGAAAATCAAGACCGTTTAAATCTAGACGAAAGTCTTTTCTATTCAGATATGCTTCACATGTCTTGGGAAGAAGCTAGAGAAAAGTATTTGAATGCTGTTGGTCGATAGACTATTTTCTCACTGATATGTTGTAAATATAACTAAATAGTGAGGGAATACATGAAGACATTCAAAGAAATTTACAGTAAGATTGAAGAACAATCACAACCTCTTGATAAAATCGTAGAATACGCAAACAAAAATAATGTACCTGTTCACAATGTTTATCGACCTCACTCAGATGCATACTATGAATTAACAAAGGAACTTTCCGAAAGTATTAACAAATATCCACAAGTAGATGAATTAACTAAAAGACTTTTCATAGAAACAGATTTAGGTCAATGGTCTGAATATGAAGGCGAAAGAATACCTCTTGATATGCCTTTAGTTGAAGCTGAATACAATGGTAGAGAAGTAGAATTAAATTCACCAAAAAGAGGTGGCTCTAAAAAGTTCTATGTATATGTAAAAAACAATAAAGGTAATGTTATCAAAGTAGAATTTGGTGACACCTCAGGTCTAAAAGCTAAAATAAATGACAGGTCGGCAGCCAAGAATTTTGCATCAAGACACAGATGTGATACAAAGAATGATAGAACAAAACCTGGATACTGGTCTTGTAGATTACCTATGTATGCAAAAGAATTAGGATTTGAAGGTGGAGGAGATTACTTTTGGTAAACCCATACACAGATGATAATGGATTGAGATACTTTGATGTTAATCAACCAGAAGAATACTTTGTATGGCATAGAGACAACGAAGATAGAAAAATAACTGTCATAGAAGGAGATAACTGGAAATTTCAATATGATAATCAATTACCAGTTAATCTAAATAAAGGTGATATAATTCATGTAAATAAGAATGAGTATCATAGAATCATTAAAGGTGATTCAAACCTTATATTAAAGATTGAGGAATAAAATGAGATTTAAAAAATTTTATGAAACACAGCAAGTAGATGAAAAATTAATTACCTTTGCCAATAAGGCATATCCAAGATCAGGGAACTTACTTATTCTTGCCGGTGGAGCCGGTTCTGGTAAAGGATTCATTCTAAAAGAATTAATAGGTCTTGAAGGTAAAGTATTCGATGTTGATGATTTAAAATCAAAAGCCTTAAAAGCACCTAAGCTTAATAAGAAAGTTCAAGATGAATTTGGAGTAGACTTATCCAAAATGAATTTGTTGAAAGGTGATGATGTAGCTAAACTACATGATATAATTGGAAAAGAATTGAATCTAGCAAATAAGGCACAGCAAGCATTCTTTAAGAGTATGTTTTATAGTGGTGCAAAAGATAAACCAAATGTGATATTTGATGTTACACTAAAAGATTTACAGAAGCTAGATAACATAACCAGATTAGCAAGACAGTTTAATTACAATACTAAAAACATACACATTGTCTGGGTAGTTAATGATATTGAAGTTGCTAAGAAACAAAATCTTGACCCAGCTAGAGGTCGAGTAGTTCCTGTTGAGATTCTTGTGAATACTCACCGAGGTGCTTCTCAAACTATGTTAGATATTGTGAACATGGGTAAAGGTCTAAAACGATACATGGATGGTGATATTGTATTTGCATTCAATAAAATTAATGTTGATAGTGAATTAAAAGTAGGAAAAGCCGGTGGTAAGTACATCAAACAAGCAGATTATTTTTATGTTAAAAGATCAGGTAAACCAGCATTATCAAAAGACAGAATAGATAAAAACATTTTGGCTAAAATTTCAAACTATGTACCAAACGCAAATACATGGTCAACATCTGAAGTAAAAAGAATCATGAAAAAAGAGGAACAGATGACTACCACAACAGTTGGTATGAAAACAGGAACCGAGATAGATGATACTGATGTTAGACATCCTTTTGGTGGAACATATACTAAGAGATTATCGGGAGGTAAATAATGCCAAGCTTTACTACATCTGCAACAAAAGGTACTTTAGTAAAAACACTCTCATCTAATTCTATAGATGAACAAGTTTATTTTAAAAATACAAATAATGTTTTTAAAGGAACACTAAGTGGTGTATCTATACTTAACTATGAAAAGATTGAAAATACAGGAACTGGTTCACCTGTTATAGCAAGTAATTCAACATTAACATTATCGGCATCAGAAGCTGTTATAGTAAAAACATCTCCTCTAAGATTAGCATCTTTTACAACAGGACAAAGAGACAATCTATCACCAATAGATGGAGACTTGATATTAAATACTACTACTAATAAAGTTCAAGCGAGAGTTAATGGTTCTTGGGTTGACTTACATTAGGAGGTTTAATAATGTCTACTCACAAAAAAGAGTACATTGTAACATTAGTAAAAGGTGATGACCATGATACTTTCTCACATGAGATGTGTCAGGCTGAAGGCACTTCTACAATACCTTCTAGATGTGTAGATATTATCAATCACAGAGTTGCATCAAAAGTAAATACTCACTATAGTTTAACTGAGCAAGAAGCAAACGAACTTATGAAAGACTCTAGAGTTCAAAGTGTTTTATTACCTATCGAAAAAGACCCTAACTCTATAATTCAATTATACGGAAATCAATCAGGTCCTTTTATAAAGCAAAATGATTATTATGGTTCAAATTATACGATAAACGCAACTGGTGGTGCATCTTCACAAAATAATATTTTTGGAACACCAGCATATAGATTATCAGGACATCTTGATTATGCTAAAATTTTACATACATATGTACCAGTTACTGGTGCTTCATTTAACAGAGATGCATTCGAAAGAGAAAAAGGAACAGTAGATCAATATAACAAAGCGATAACTGGTTTACCTGATATGTGTTACTTAAGACCTGTTATTTCTGGCGGACCAGCATCTGGTCAACCAACATCTTCTACTGCATATGGTTTCGGAATGCAAACACAAGCATTCTCTGAATTTGATGAGTATAGGTTTTCAATGGATGGAACGGGTGTTGATATAGTAGTACAAGATTCTGGAATACAAGCAGACCATCCAGAGTTTCATGATGAAAATGGTGTTTCAAGAGTTCAACAAATAAATTGGTATCATACATCAGCCATAGGAACGGTAGCATCTGCTTTTACTTTATCATCAAAAATGCCTTCTGCACATTATACTGATAAACATGGACACGGAACTCATGTTGCAGGAACTATTGCCGGTAGAACATACGGTTGGGCTAAAAACGCCAACATATATGTTCATAAAGTAGAAATAGGTAAAACAGGTACTCCTGGTTCTGAATGTATCTCATTTGCAGACTCATTTGATCTGATAAAACTATGGCACAGAAATAAACCTATAGACCCAAATACTGGATACAAAAGACCAACTGTTGTTAATATGAGTTGGGGGTCAAGTTGGTACATAAGAAATGGTGACGGAAAACCTCTTGGTGGTGCTTCATATGTTATGGCAGAGTCACCATTATCAGCACTACAAAGTTTAAATGATGTTAGTAGATCAAGTGCCATACCCACATCAGGTGCAGGTTTTATACCTATGACAGGAACATTAGCTAAAGGTCCTTTATCTGCATATTATTCAAGTGGTATAGCACAGTTTAAACCAGCGACTGCTTCAGATTCTGAATGGAGAAAATTTTCAACATTGAATCCCGGTGATTATGATGATACAAGTCAACAGATAGGAAATTGGATTTGGTCTTTACCAGTTTATAATCCTAAATTATTGAGTAACACTAGACGAATTACTAATATAAAATTTAATGGTGTAATGTATTACGATACAATATCAGGTACAGGTTCACACCCAACAAGCACTCCGCCATCTGTATTAAGTACAGCACTATCATCAACTAATATAATATCTATGCCTTTAAGTGCAACTTACACTCAGCCCGAAGTTATAGAAGGTGCAAGCGGAAATGTTCATTGGGGTGGTCAAAATGGTGGAGCATGGAATAAATATCCATGGGCGGGTATTACAGGTTTTAACAACGGTCAAAATGAGATGTTCTTTATTAGTAGCATCACTGATTTTGGAGTTGCAACATTTAAACATCAGCACAATAACTCAGATAAAAACATTTGTTCTAGATTCGGATATAGAGCAGATTCTTTGGGTGGATTACCGGAATCTGCGGATAGTTTAGTTATAAGACCAACTCCAGTAGCTAGTTTGAGAAACAATGCTTACGATCAAGATGTAGGTGAGATGATTGATGAAGGTATACATGTTGTCATTGCGGCCGGTAATAGTGAAAGATATATAGCTTCACCTAAACATGCAAACTGGGGTAATTACATTGGTGCACCACCTTCTGCATTACCATCTCAACCACCTCTATCAAGTGGTATTCTATCTTCATCTAGTTCTTCCGGAAATTATTTTTTACACAAACCCATATATGCTGGTTATGATACACAACATTATGCTCGTGGTTCATCTCCAGGTGATAGAACTACGGGTGGATTACAACAAAGACATATTAATGTTGGTTCATTAGATGATACAACTTTTAATCAACATGTAATGGATAGTACGGTTTACAAACATCAACTCAGTGCAACACCACTATCAGCAGGATATAGATATGAATATGAATATGGTAAAGGGTCTTATGGACAGTTCGTTGGTCCGAGAGGTCAAGGAAGTCGAAATCTTCCACACTCAGCAAACCCATCAATATCAGGTATTATTGGTGGTCACTATAACTTAACAACCGCAGGTTATGGAGCAATACCATATGTATCCTATACAGACATGATAGATTTAATATCAAAACCATGGTTGAATCTTACAAGACCTAATTATAGGTCTGGTTCTAGTGAACCTATTAAAACAACTCAGAGTTCTTTAGAAAGTGGTGCTTCATTTGTACAAACATCTTCTATACTATCTGGTGCAAAATATGTCCCTTCACGTTTTAGTAATTATGGTTCCGGTATAGACATATATGCGTTTGGTGAAAACATACAAAGTTCTTTCCCTACAGAAGATTGTAGTCTTTTACATCTAGCTGGTGGAGGAGCGACTTCTGCCAAGCATAGCTATCCACCAGATACAAATTTTAGAATACACAAAATTGCAGGAACATCAATGGCCGCACCTCAAGTTGCCGGTGTTTTAGCTTTAACATTACAAGCACATCCAGAATATACACCTGCTGAAGCTAAAGCTAGTTTACTGAATGATGCTATAAGTGGTATTGTAATGAATGGATGTAGAGGTGAAGGAAACTATGGAGTTAATACGTCCAATATAAGACATTATCCCTGGTTTAATGGTGACTTTACAAATAGATTAGATTTAGTATCGTCTGCAACGGTACCTTTTAGTGAAACACCTCAAAGAGAAGAAATAAACAGTTTCTTACAAGGTTCTACGGGAACAACACAACCTGTAAATACAAAGGCAACATCCTCTGTTTTATTTTTAAATAATAAGTATAGAAATTCCAAAGCAAGTTCTTTGGATTTTATTAACATAACAACAACATAAGAGAATATAATGAGTGAAGAGAATACATGGTGGGATAAAGTTATGGCGTTAAGTCCAGGAGAGTCATTTATTAATGATCAAGGTCTTAAATATACAAACTTTGGTAAAAATCCAGCTAGTACAAGTACAGACCCAAACAATGACAATGAAGGTATACAATATGCATCTGTTTCCATTATTGAACTTACAAATGGAGATGTATACACAGTTAAAACTCCTGGTCTACCGATAAATCCTTTAAACACCTTTTAAAAAAATATTGTTTATCTGTATAATGAAATATGATTATTGGTATTTCAGGAAAAGCAGGCAGTGGTAAAGATACAGTAGGAAATTACCTAGTAAGGGAAGGTGTTATTGATATTAAGATACCTCTTGCAAAAAGTTTAAAAGAATTATGTAGTAACATATTCACGATTCCTATTGAAAACTTCTATGAGAAAAAAGATGATGAAACACACATCAAAGTATCTAATTGGTTATATAATAACTCACAGTTAGGTGAAGAAAGAATAGGTACAAATCTAACAGGTAGAGAACTCCTTCAATATTTCGGAACAGATGTAGTAAGGTCTTTTCATTCTAGCACATGGGTTGATTTGTTTATAGAAGAGTCTAAAAAATATAATACTGTAACCTGTACAGATGTTAGATTTATAGATGAAGTAGAAGCTATACAAAAATCTGGTGGAATTGTAATCCGTTTAACTAGAAATCCATCTAAAATGTCACATGTATCAGAAAATCAATTAGATGACTATAAAAATTTTGATATAGTGTATAATAATGAAGGTGAAACACCTATACAAACGTGTGAAGCCATAAAATGTATATTAATAGAAGGAGATTATTAAAATGCCAATGAGAACAAGTAACACTGACGGAGTAGAGAGTAGTTTACCTCCTGAATATAATCCTAAAAAGAAAACACCTGGTGGTGTTGCAGAGGAAGTAGTTGAAGAGTCTTCTGAAGAAGTAGTTGAAGAAACAAAATCTACAACAACAAGTTCAACAAGCACGAGTACCACAACTAGTGGTTCTACGACATCAGCAACAACATCTGGAGGATAATATGGCTGGAACAATTTTAGTTGAATTATACGGAACAGGTGCAGAAGTATCTGTAGCAAAACTAGACCAAGATCAATATGATTTTTGGAAAGACAATAGACTTAACTACGAAGAAGGTGAAGTAGAATATGATGTTGATGAGTATGTCTTTGCTTTTGACAGAGAAGAGTTTTTATCAGAAAACAAAATACCTGAAGAAGCACAGTTTTTAGATGAATATACAGAATGGTATGAAATGTTTGACCAAGTTGTTCATCATACAGGTGTGGATTACGCTAGTGGTGTTATGAAAATTATGCGTTATCCAGATGTAGAACCTGACGATTTTGATATGATGAAACATTATGAAAGTGAAGAAGTACTTCACGAAAATTTAGAAATTCAAACTTGCTGTATTAACAGTGATGATGAAGAGATTGAAAATTCATCAGAAGAGAGTCATTTGATTGAAGTACAATCATGGGAAAAAGGTTGTTTTGGTGCATATGTAATTCCTAATAATGATTTTAATATTGAAAAAATGTCATTTAATGTGTTGACATTATCTGATGGTTCTGCGATAGTTGAACACTTAAATTATGAAGATGAAATAGTAGATGAAATTGGTGCTTACGAAACAAGAGGTAAAGGCTCTTATATAGGCTTAATCGAAAAAGGTTCACTTTAAAAAAAACAGGAGTATAGTAATGTCAGAAGATAAAGAAACTATTGAGATACAGACTAGTGTTGACTCACAAAATCTGTATCGAGAAGAAAGCTACACAGATATGCAAGCAGGAGGCATAAAAGCATTTTTTCCTATCGATGAAAAAGGTGTCGATGTAGTAGACGGAAGTCGTGAACCAATATTTGTAGCGATGACCACAATTCAAGACCCAAGTGGACAACAGTTTCCATTACAGGCACAACTTGAAGCTAAACATCTTGCAGAAGCTTGTGAACAATTCAAACCAGCTTTAGATATAGTTATCAAAGATATGGTTAAACAAGCGGAAGAATATCAAGCAAATCAAGAAAACGATTCTGAAAAAGAATCTGAATAACAGGAGTTAATATGAAAGAAATTATTGATTATCTTAAGAATGTAATATCTATGTCAAAGAGTGAGTGGTTCTTTTACTTATCTCTAGCATCGGTAGTAATATCTATTCTTATATGGCTAGAAGTACCTTTATTTGGTACACATCCAACAATGGCTAAATTAACAGGTATTTTTGTTGGACTCTGGGCACCGACTTTAATGGCTTTATCAAATCGGTACAAGTAAACCAAAAAGGAGTATATTATGGTTAAGTACGAAATGAGAGGTCGCCCACTTCGTTTTAGTGCAGGCGATATTGTTAAGATTGGAAAAGGTAAGAGAGATTCTCGAACTTGGAAAATCTGTCGTGACGGTCATTTGACTGACACAAACGGTCACTTCTATTACAAGTGTTACCGTCCAGGCGGACAAGTCCGTCATGCTCGTACAGATGCAATCGCATTAGCGAGTTAGTTTATAGTTAGTAAATCCTAAAAGATTAGGTTGCACACCTCATTTGAGGTGTGTATTTTTTTTATAAAAACAAAATTATTCTGGTATAATAAGGTGTAAATATAATTGCACGATGAATTGCCTAATGGGATTCATTGTTTAACTTGCTTAATAAGGAGAAAAATATGACGGCAAATTATGTATCGGTCTTTAATCAATTAAGACCACTCACAATCGGCTTCGATAGTGTCTTTGACCATTTCGAGCAGATGTATCAAAACAAAGAAGTAACACAACAATCCGGAAACTATCCACCATATAACATTGAAAAGACAGGTGATTTTACCTATGACATTCAACTTGCATTGGCTGGTTTTGGTAAAAAGGATATTAGTGTTAAGTATGCAGACAACGAACTAACAATATCATCGAATCATGAAAACTGGACAGATGATAAAAAAGAAAGTCTAGTTCATCAAGGTATTAGTAAGAGAAAGTTTACAAGAACTTTCACATTGGCAGAAGATGTCGAGGTAAAGGATGCTGAACTTAAAGACGGACTTTTAACTGTATCTCTTGAGAGAATCATACCGGAAGGTAAGAAACCTCGTGAAATCAAGGTTAAATAATACTATAAAAAGTTGTTAGTTTTTGTATAAATAACTATATATCGTTCATCTCTCAATCGAGACGGAAGTAGTTGGAGTAATTATCCAACTTGGGGAGGAAAATCTCCAACGAAGGAACGCACTACTAATAGGAGAATACAATGGCAACTCTACAATATAGAGGGTCTATTGTTGCAAACTCTGAACAAGTGGTGGTAAAACCTAGCATCGCTTCTTACAGAGGTTCAACATATAACCCACAAGAAGTTGAAGCAATTCCAACAGCACACAAGTTCACAATGAACTATCGTGGTGCTACTTTGGAAATGTAATAATAAAAACAGCTACGGCATAGTATAATACCTCATGACAAATATTGATATTTTTATGATGGTATTAGCTGTAGTTGTTTTTTCTACATATATACTAAAGAATAATCTAAAGTAAGGAAGGTAATATGTTTATTGAATGTTATAGAGTAAGTGTTAATGATTGGTCAAAAAAGGCCGATGAACTAAGAAGGCAAGAGAATAAAATTCTAGTCCCTATTGATAGAATTGAATATATTCAAACATCACCTCAACATAGTGATCGAGCAGAAATTATGATGTCTGCTGATAGAAGACTTCATGTACTTGGAAGTTATGAAGAGATTCTAGGTAGAATTATAAACCTCGGTCAAACATCTCACATAATGAAAAGATTAGAAAAGTAATGAATAAAGTAATCGGACTTATTAACGCATGGTCTTGTGATACCTTTATAGAACCAGCAATGCTACAAGCAGTTGAATACTGTGATGAAGTTATTGTATCTGTTGGTTATCACTCAGAAGAAGTTAAACGGTTCGAAGATAATACTTTATCTATTGTAAATGATTTTGTTGATCATGATAAAGTAAAATATGTACCAACTTATTTTGGTGGTACTCACTATCAATCAAAAACACCTACTTTAAATGCGATGTTACAAGCTAGTGATAACTTTGAAGTTGGTAATTGGATATGGTTATTAGATTGTGATGAGTTCTATTTTAAAGAAGATTGGGAAGACATTAAGAAAAATATATTCGACTCTGAATATGATTGTGTAGAAACGAAAGAAAAGTTCTTTTATGTTAATATGCAACATTATCTCTTGAACGACAGACGAAGACTTTTTAAAATTACTGATAAGTCCGACCATTATGTTCCCCTACAAAGATGGAACAGACCTAAAGAAAATGTTTTTAAACATGATAGTTATATGTATCACTATAGCTTGTTACTAAATCCTTATTGTAAAAGAGCATTTTGGTCAACTGAATATCCACATGAACAAAATTACAAAGTACATTGGATGGATGAAGTATATTTAAAGTTTGATCTGAATGACCAAGAAACATGGGTTGAGAGAAATAATCAGATGTTTGGACACAGAACACCTTTTCAAATAAGTGATTTTATTACAAATGATGGATTATTATTTAATCATGAAGGTGAACATCCTCATTGTATAGAAGACAGTATTTTACCAGAAATAAAAGATTTTAGGACTATCTATAAAGAAGAGAGAACAACATGAATACACCAGATTTACCAAAAACAATTTTTGTAGATATTGACGGAACAATAATAAAGCATCACGGTGGTTTAGAAAATTCTCTGAATGAATTACTTAAACCTGATTACAAACCTGAGTTGCTAGAAAATGTACAAGAAAGAATATGGGAGTGGGACGGTAAAGACTATACTGTTATTCTAACAACAGGAAGAAAAGAAAGTTCAAGGAGAATAACTGAAAAACAACTTGAAGAACTCGGTATAGTTTATGACCAACTAATAATGGGTATTGGTCCAGGTCCAAGAGTATTAATAAATGATATGGACCCTAATTATCCCGAAACTAAAATGGCAACAGGTATAACATTAAGTCGTGATGAAGGTATAGGCTCAACGAAACTAGACGTAATGAGGATATGAATATAGCATGATAAAAGCTTTAACAAACGGTGGATTCGGAGACTCAGCATTATCTTTTGCAAAACTTCATGCCGTTTTTAATGAAATAGAAATCAGAGATGTTCATATAACTCATGTAAGAACAAGAGATGACGCACTTAATAAGGTCATACATGAATTTTACAATTCACAAAATATATCAAACGAAGTAAAAACTATTGATTCGTGGAATTGGCAGAAAGAACATAGAGATGAATTTGATATATTCTTAGGAACAGGTTGGTCAGAAAAAAATCCAGGTGATGAAGACTCTTGGGAAATAAAACCTTATCCTCATATAGCTTTTCATCCTAGAACTGATGTAGATTTAGTTCTTAACCCAAGATCAGGCGGTGTTGATTACGGAAAGAAAGAATTTAGTGAAGAAGAAATAGAGATTTTTATGGAACAATTTCCTGATACCTTTATAGTTGGTAGAGGTGATGATGAACACAAATACTCAAAATATAAAAACTCTGTTTACAACAAAACATCGATTCAAGAATTAATCGATATAATTGCATCAGCTTGTACAGTCATATCACCTGAAGGTTTCGTGCCTTATTTTGGTGCAATGTGTGGTGCAAGAGTTCTATGTAAAAATCAAAACATACAAGCTATTGAAGAGAGAGTCCATCCTAAATGGGATTTTCACTTAATAAATGATCTTAAAAATATCTCAATTTAACTGTTGACTTTCCACCATATCTAGGATAAGATGTCTATAGAAAGTGAGAGATTATGAGTTTCGACATTAAAGACATTGTAAAAGAAGCAAGAATGTCACTAATTAAAACAGAACCATTCTATGCTAGTATTTTATTAAGACTCAAATTAGTAGAGTCTAGAAAAATCAATACTTTTGCAATCAACTCGAAAGAGTTACTTTACAATCCAGATTTTGCAAGTTCTCTAAAGTTCTCAACTACAAAAGTTATTTTGATGCACGAGATTTTACACCTTGTATTTAAACACCACTTAAGAAGTTCAAAAATCAAAAACTATAATCACCATGATTACAACGTGGCTGCCGACTTGGCACTTAACTGTGAGATTTTTGATTTAGATGGTTTCCCAGAAGATGCTCTTCTTCCTGGTAGAGGTGATTATTGTGACTATCCTTTTGGTAAAAGTGCTGAGTATTATTACGATTTAATTCAAAAGAAAAAAGAAGAAGAAAAAGAGAATCAGTCAGGTGAGTCTCAAGAAGAAGAAACAGATAAAGAAGATTCATCTGACGATTCAGGAAGTTCATCAAGTTCAAACGGTGATTCTTCCGATGATTCAAATGATGATTCTTCAGGTAGTGGTAGTGAAAGTTCTGACGAAGAAAGTTCTGATGATACTGAAGAAAGTTCAGGCACTACAAATACTTTTGGTGAATTTGAAGCTTGTGAACCTGATGATTTAGAAGA
>MDSV01039285.1_pt1 | contig 13674 bp, 12 predicted proteins | sample 810851 | NCBI WGS metagenome assembly MDSV01 (sample SAMN05326640, study PRJNA326480) | marine metagenome | isolation source: seawater | place: Atlantic Ocean: North East | collected 2012 | reverse complement strand
TCAGTGTCACGGCGTCGCTGAGCGCATCAACGACCATGAAGTCATTGCCTAGACTGTGCATTTTACTGAAGTTGATCATGGCGCCTGCCTAAAGAATTTCAGTCGACAACTGATCTTGGAGGCTCTCGCGGCGCCTGACAACCCGAAAACTATCGCCGCGTACCATCACCTCAGCCGCCCTGTTGCGGGTGTTGTAGTTGGAGGATAGAGAGGAGCCGTAGGCGCCGGCGCTCAGAATGGCCAGTAAGTCGCCTTCGGCCAGACTGAGGATTCGATTCTTCGCCAGCCAGTCGCCTGATTCGCAGATCGGACCGACAAGATCCCACGAACGGGTCTCGCTTGCTGAATGCTCCTGCACCGCCAGCACACCGTGCCAAGCCTGATACAGGGAGGGCCGCAACAAATCGTTCATGGCAGCATCCACGATAGCGAAGTTTTTACCTTCATCTGTGTGGCCTTCGTCTGCCTGGGCTGGTGCGCCGGAGGGCTTCAAATACTCCACTCGGGTTAAAAGCACCCCGGCATTTGCGGTGAGGAATCGTCCGGGCTCAATGGATACCGTCAGTCCGCGTGAGGCCAGACGCTCGATCACCTGAATGCCCCAAGCGTTGACATCAAATGATGCTTCGTCTTGATAGATCACACCAAAACCCCCGCCCAGGTCGATATCCGTCAACTGGATGCCCTGGTCCGCTAATTGGTCAATTAATGCCAGTAACTGGTCCAGCGTATCAAACAGCGGTGTTGGGTCGCTGATCTGAGAGCCAATGTGACAGGCAACGCCACGCACGTGCAGATTTGGGTCTGCATGGGCTTGCTGGTACAAGGCCAAAGCCGCTTCTTGCAAAATGCCGAACTTGTTCTCTTTTAGCCCCGTAGAAATATAGGGGTGAGTCTTAGGGTCAACGTTTGGGTTAATACGTAGGGCTATGGGGGCGATTTTCCCGAGCACTTCAGCGCGCTGACTGATGCGCATGAGCTCGCTATCGCTTTCCACGTTAAAACACTCGATGCCGGTTTTTAAGGCGAAATCAATTTCTTCTACGGACTTGCCGACTCCGGAAAAGACCACGCTTTCAGGGTTGCCCCCTGCCGCTAACACTCGGCTGAGTTCGCCGCCGGAGACGATATCAAAGCCTGCGCCCAGCTCGGCGAAGGTCTTCAATACGGCCAGCGTCGAATTGGCTTTGACGGCGTAGTGCAGCTGATGCGGCAGCGAGTCTAAGGCCTTGTCCAGCTTTAGATACTGGCTCTTTAGCATCTCACTCGAATAGACGTAGACTGGCGTGCCCACCGCACTGGCGATTTCCTCTAGCGAGGTGTCTTCAATCGACAAGGTACCGTTTCGGTATTTAGCCGCAGTGGCGTTCATTAGCTCAGGTGTAACGGTCAACGAACTTTCCTTTTTCTATTTCTGCAGCCAGTGGATGAACCGCAATGCGAGTCAGATGGTCGCTCGCGCTCGCGCAATGGCCTTTCGGACTTGATTTGGCGCCGTGCCGCCCAGATGATCTCGTGAAGCGATGGAACCCTGTAGCGTCAGTACGTCATAGATATCTGACTCGATCACGCTTTGTCCCGGACCATTCAACTCTTCCACGCTCAGTTCCTCTAACCCCTTCCCAAGGCTGACCGCCAGTTGCACCGCTTGCCCAACCAACTCGTGGGCGTCGCGAAACGGCACATTCTTCCGCACCAGGTAATCGGCCAAGTCTGTAGCGGTCGTAAAACCTATTAGTGTGGCGTCCAGCATGACGTCCTTATTGGCCTGAATATTGGGAACCATGCCGATCAGTGCCGTCAGGCAGTTGGCGAGAGTATCTATGGCATCAAAAAGCGGCTCTTTGTCTTCTTGATTGTCTTTGTTGTACGCCAGTGGCTGGCTTTTCATCAGGGTAAGAAGTGCAATCAAATGACCGTTCACTCTGCCCGTTTTGCCGCGAATGAGTTCAGGGACATCTGGATTTTTCTTCTGGGGCATGATGCTTGAGCCAGTGCAAAAGCGATCTGGCAAGGTGATGAAATTGAACTGCTGGGATGACCACAGGACCATTTCCTCGCACCAGCGCGACATATGCGTCAATGACAGCGCCGTTGCTGCGCAAAATTCGATAGCGAAGTCTCGATCGCTAACGGCGTCCAGCGAATTTTCGCAGACACCATCAAATCCCAACAGCTCGGCCACCAAGGCACGATTGGGTTTGTAGGGACTGCCAGCAAGTGCTGCCGCACCCAGCGGCAGTTGGTTGAGGCGCTTGCGACAGTCTAGTAGGCGGTCGCGATCTCGGCGCAACATCTCAAACCATGCCATGAGGTGGTGGCCAAAGGTGATTGGCTGAGCCGCTTGCAGGTGGGTGAAGCCTGGCATGATGGTGTCGGCATTGGATTCGGCCAGATCCGCTAAGGCGGTCATCAGCTGACCTTGTTGTTCAACAAGACCATCGATGGAAGAGCGCAGATGCAGGCGGATGTCTGTCGCCACTTGGTCGTTTCGCGAACGGCCGGTATGAAGCTTCTTTCCAGTGTCACCGATGAGCTCGATCAGGCGATGTTCGATGTTCATATGCACATCTTCAAGATCCACTCGCCATTGCAGCCTGCCACCCTCAATTTCAGCCTGTATGGTCTGTAGACCGGCCACGATTTGATCAAGTTCTGCCTTGGTTAAAACATTGATGGTTTCGAGCATGGTGGCGTGGGCAATGGAGCCGGCGATATCTTCGCGGAAAAGACGCTGATCGAAATCGATTGACGCTGTAAACACCTGCACAAATTCGTCTGTGGCCTCGCTGAAGCGACCTCTTAGCGAGCCGCCGTCGGCCGCATGGGGTGTCTGGCTGGTGGAGTTTTCCATGTTATTTGGGCCTTCTCAGTAGTAATTCGCTGTCAAACTGATAGTTTCGACTGCGCGAATAGTATAGCAATCTAAGTCATTGCCTGGCGGATCTAATTTGGGGGCTCTAGCGGTTTGATCAAAAAAAGCAGTGATCAGCGTGACTCACGCGAGCCGATAAGACATTTGATTGCCCCCAATAGTGATTCGGCGCCTATAATCTACCAATGAATCAAATCACGATTGCAACGCGCGAAAGCGCCTTGGCCCTTTGGCAGGCGAATTTCATCCGTGACCGCCTGATGGAAGCGCATCCGGGGCTCGAGGTGAATCTGCTTGGTATGACGACCAAGGGCGACCAATGGCTGAGCGCCCCCTTGAAAGAAATTGGCGGCAAGGGCCTTTTCATCAAGGAGCTGGAAGTGGCCATGTTAGAGGGTCGCGCGGATCTCGCTGTGCATTCAGTAAAAGATTTGCCCGCGTTTTTGCCAGAGGGCTTTAGTTTGCCCTTCATCGGCTTCCGTGACGATGTCCGTGATGTGCTGTTGGGCTGTCCCGGTGGTATCGACCAACTGCCGCAAAACGCTAAAGTCGGCTCTTCCAGTCCTCGTCGGCAGGCGCAGCTGCTGGCTCACCGGCCCGATTTACGGGTAGAGAGCATCCGCGGCAATGTGCAAACCCGGCTGAGTAAACTGGACAGTGGTGAGTTCGATGCCATCGTGCTCGCTCAAGCGGGTCTGTCCAGACTCGGCTTGAATCGAGACGATGCGTATCCGTTGGCTATTGAAGATTGTTTGCCTGCTCCAGGACAAGGTGCGTTGGGCGTAGAGATTTTGAGCGATAGCCCGGTTGCGGCCTTACTCGATAAGCTTTTGGACAGAAATGTTGTTCGTTGTGTAGAGGCGGAGCGGGGTATCAGTGCTGGCTTAGGCGCGGACTGCGCCTTGCCAGTCGCCGCGTATGCCAAAGCGAATGCTGAAGGCGAAATCTATTTGCAGGCCTTGGTTGCTGAATCGGATGGAAGCGCAATTCTGCGCGCGGACGGTCGTGGCGATAACCCTCAGGCGTTGGCTCAGAGCGTGGTGGGCAAATTGCTGGATCAAGGCGCCCAAACCATTTTAGACAACGCCCGCCACGATTGAAGACCTGTCGACGATGGTCTGTGCCCTGTTGCTTGATTGCGACAACCGTTTAAATTGCACGTCATGACACACTGGATAACCTATAGCGAACCAAGCGCGTCTCGTTTGGCGGCATTACTGTCAACAATCGGCCATCAGGCCCTTTGTGAGCCAGTCACCCAGATCGACAGGTTGCTACTGGCCGAAGCCATGCCGGATGCTCGACCGGATTTGATCATCGCGCTGTCTCAGCACGCGGTTTCGGCCTATCTAGAGAATTACAACAAGCCGACACATGCCGGGGCTCTGGTCCTTGCCATTGGCCCAGCGACGGCGGCCGGTTTGATTGAGCACGGTGGCCTAAGGGTCCGCGTCTCTGATCCGGCGAACTCAGAAGGCCTGTTGGCCATGTCGGATATTGCGGCATTGCAGCGGCACCAGACGGTATGGCTTCTAACCGGTGAGGGTGGCCGCGATATGGTAGAGCAGTCCTTGTCGGGTCGATGCCAGCTGATCCGTTACAATCTTTATCGGCGAAAGGCCCGCTTACCGGCTCTAGCATCCCAAATTTCTTTCAAAGCGATATGGGTCGGCTCCATTCACGGGCTCCAGCAAGTCGAAGCAGGCGTCGCGGCGTTGAAAATAGATCGTCAAAGCACAATGCTAGTCGCCTCCTCGGAGCGAATAGCAAATTATGCGCGTGGCCTAGGCTGGACTAACCCAGCGGTGTGTGAGGCATTTGACCTTGAGGCGACTCAGCAAATCTGTGCAAGGATAGACAATGGCGGATAACCCAACGGACCCTGAAATCAGCAATACCGCCCCAGGTCGGATGCCTGGACGTTGGACTGCACGAGTCGCGCTGCTGATGAGTGTTGTCGCAGCGACGCTGGCTGGGTATCTCAGCTATACGCTGATTTATCTTCAGCCAATAGCCGCGCAAGAGTACAAGACGCAGCAGGCAATTGAAGTGTTAGAGCAGCGAGTGCTTGCTGAGATGGATACCGCACTGTTGGAAACTCAGCGCGTGCTGGCAGATTTGACTCTAGACCTTCGGGAAGAAAACCGAGATGTGCAGAGCACATTGGAGAACGCGGTTGCCCAGAGTCTGGCGGAAGCACGAGCAAATAAACCAACCACGCCTCGTCAATGGCGGATGGCGGAAGCGGCATTTTTACTGCGTATGGCGAATCATTGGCTGCAGTTTGAGGGCGATATCAACGCCTCGGTCACGGCTTTGCAGCGAGCTGATGAGGTGTTGTTGGCTATCCAAGCTGGCGGCAAAAAAGACGAATACAATCTGTTACCGGTGCGATCTGCGTTGGCCCAAGAAGTGGTTGCGCTCAAAAGTGTGCAACGTGTCGACGTTCAGGGGATCTACTTGCGACTTGGCGCCTTGGCTCAGAGCGTTCCAAGCGTGCGGAGCGGTCTGACTTTAGAAACCCCGGAAGAAGCCACAATTGCAGCGCAAGCTCCTTCAACCTTGATGGTGATTGCTGACGAGCTCGAAAAATTCGTGCGCATAACCGACCTCTCTACGCTGACAACCCAGGGCGGTGATGTCTCCACATCTGAGCGTGACCTTGGTCCAGCGGAGATGCTGGCGGCCCGGCGTACGGTTATTGCTGCCCTAGAACGGGCTCAGCTTGCGGTCTTGCGGGGTCAGGATGATACGTATCAGTTGAGTCTGGAACAGGCACAGGCTGCGGCAAAGCGGTTGGCGCCTGCCTCCGACCCTCAGCTCCGGTCGTTTTTAGGCCAAATATCAGGGTTGGCTGATGAGCCGCTCAATACGCCACTGCCGAAGATAACCGGCTCGTTGGACGCGCTAAGTCAGCTAATGGAATCATTGTAATGCGGTGGCTGTGGGTATTTCTGGCCGCGATTTCCGGCGCATTGGCGGGGGCGACATTGTTGCAAGATCCGGGTTATGTGATGGTTCGAGCCGGTGATCTTGTTTTTGAAAGCAGCATTGCCGCCGCTGTTCTTTCGTTGCTGCTGGTTGCTGTAGCGGCCTTTTTTCTGTCATTTGTCGTTCGCCGCATGTTGCAAAGCTTGGGTTTGCTCGGCAAGTGGCGTGTCGCGCGGCAGCAAAGTAAAACGATTGGCGGCTGGCGTCGCGCTGTACTCGCTGCCGCTGCCGGGGATTGGTCCACCGCGGCTCGAGCCGTGGATGGTATTTCGATTGAACCCGATCGCCAGCTGGATAGGGCGCTGATTACCGCAAGGCACCTTGTGCAAAACGACGACCCTCAATCGTTGAACGCCTTGGTTGATCAGATTTCCGCTGAACACCCGCATCTGCTTGCTGAGCTCCAAGTGAGCATCGCGCGCTGGCAAATTGAAGCTGGGGCCGTGACGGAGGCTTTTGATCGCTTGAGCAATCTGCCACCCTCCACGCAATGGGCCGGCCTGTATGCTTGGAGCTGCGTGAGCCTCCATCGTTGGAAGGCTCTTGCTGCCCACTGGCAGCAGGTTGAAAAATATGGGGTGCTTAAATCTGCAGTCTTTCGTCCTCAAATGATCATGTTTCGGGCTGGCAAGGCGATGGCAGACAGTGTTGTCGGTCATCCAGGTGGCAAGGCAATCTGGCAAGCAGGACTGAAGGGCTTACCGAAGCAGTGGCGGGCGGATGCCAACACTCTGGATCTCTGGGCTACCTTTCTCGTTCAGGCTGGCAGAGAGGTGCAAGCTCGGGAGCTGGTACTGCACGCGTTGGCAAAATCATGGCAGCCGGTGTTGATCAGGCGCTTGGGCTTGCTCTGTACGATCAAACCGCTGGCGACTGCGGTCGAACAGGCAACGGAACTGCTCACGAAACATCCACAGGACACTGAATTGCTGTTAGCGGTAGCGCGGTTGCTGCGCGCGGATAACCGGCCGAACGAGGCCAGACGTCATCTGATGTCTGCTGGTAACCGATTGCGATCTGACCCTCCTACGAGCGAGGAGGCTGAGGAGCTACGCCAGCTGGTCGCTGGCGAGTTGGGGCAGTTGGCGTTGCTAAACGCCGGTGACGTTGCGAGCCTATCGGCGCATTGAGTTGAAGAACTCGTCGTTGGTCTTGGTCTCTTTAAGCTTGTCCAAGATGAACTCGATGGCAGCGATATCGTCCATATCATGCAGCAATTTGCGCAGTATCCAGACACGCTGAATTTCTTCCTCAGACATCAACAATTCTTCGCGACGCGTGGCCGACCGCCGAATATTGATTGCGGGATAGACACGCTTTTCGGCAATCTTGCGCTCCAAATGAAGTTCCTGGTTGCCCGTGCCCTTAAACTCTTCGTAGATCACTTCATCCATTTTCGAACCAGTATCGACCAGTGCCGTCGCGACGATGGTCAGACTGCCACCTTCCTCAACATTTCGGGCGGCACCAAAGAAGCGCTTGGGGCGCTCCAACGCGTGCGCATCGACACCACCGGTCAGTACTTTACCCGATGAAGGCACAATGGTGTTGTAGGCCCGGGCCAGCCGAGTAATGGAGTCCAGCAGAATAACGACGTCTTTTTTGTGTTCCACCAGACGCTTCGCTTTTTCAATCACCATTTCGGCCACTTGAACGTGGCGAGAAGGCGGTTCGTCAAAGGTAGAGGCGACCACTTCACCACGCACCGAGCGCTGCATTTCGGTGACTTCTTCCGGGCGTTCATCAATCAACAGTACGATGAGCACCACTTCAGGGTTATTTGAGACAATGGACTGAGCAATGTTTTGCAGAACCAACGTCTTGCCGGCCTTGGGTGGCGAAACAACGAGAGCTCGTTGACCCTTACCGATCGGAGCAACGAGATCAACGATACGTGCGGTCAGATCCTCGGTGCTGCCGTTGCCGCGCTCCAGCTGCAGGCGCTCGTCTGGGAACAGCGGCGTAAGGTTTTCAAATAGAACCTTGTGGGTTTTGCTGTTTACCTCGCTGAAATTAATTTCGTCGACTTTGAGAAGGGCAAAGTAGCGCTCGCCGTCCTTGGGCGGCCGGATCTTGCCCGCAATGCTGTCACCAGTACGCAAATTAAAACGTCGCACTTGGCTGGGGGATACGTAAATGTCGTCTGGTCCTGCTAGATAGGAACTGTCGGGTGAGCGTAAGAAGCCAAAGCCATCCTGCAAAATTTCCAGTGTGCCTTCGCCGTAAATGTCTTCGCCATTCTTCGACAGTTTGCGAACGATCGCCGCAATGACTTCCTGCTTTCGAGATCGTCCCACGTTTTCAAGGCCCATCTCTCTGGCGGTATCGAGAAGTTCGGCGACGGGTTTACGTTTTAAGTCTGATAGGTGCATAGCCATAGAAGATGAGGACCGTTTGATTAGGTTGGTTATCGCCCGAAAATTTAGTGCGATGGGATTTGAAAATAGAAAGCGTTTCTGTCTTCAACCGGGTGTGGATCCCGATTTCTCTCAAAAGCCAGAACGAAAAGTCAGTGTAGAGATTTCATGCCTCGGGTCAAGGCGAAATATTCCCGCTATTTTTGCGCTAAAGCCGGCACAAAACCCAAGTCTTGTGCCGGTCAGGTGTCTCAGATGTTGCTGTCGAGAAACGCCTGCAGCTGGGATTTGCTCAGGGCCCCAACCTTCGTTGCTTCGACTTCACCGTTCTTAAACAGCATCAGTGTGGGAATGCCTCGAATACCGTACTTGGGAGGAGTCCCTTGATTGGCATCAATGTCGAGTTTGCAGATCTTCAGTCGGTCCGCGTATTCACCCGCGATTTCGTCGAGAATAGGTGCAATCATTTTGCAGGGACCGCACCACTCGGCCCAATAGTCGACCAGTACGGGCTTATCCGCGCCAAGTACGTCTGCTTCGAAACCGTCATCGCTGGTATGCACGATGTTATCGCTCATGAGCCTTCTCCAGAATTAAAAATCTCAAAATTTCTGTAAAAATTGTAGCACCGATATTTATCGGCTGTCCTGTTCTTGTGATTCTTTGGGCCCCGATCCTACTGGCGGTACAACGCTTTCCTACGGCCGCTCGGCTTGCTGTATCAGCCACTGTTTGGCGAAATACGTCAGAACGCCATCAGCACCCGCACGTTTGAAGCCCAACAACGACTCATCGATCACACTTGCATCGAGCCAACCTTGGTTGATTGCGGCCATGTGCATGGCGTACTCCCCGCTCACTTGGTAGGCAAATGTGGGCACTTGAAACGTATCTTTGACCCGGCGAACCACGTCCAGGTAAGGCTGACCGGGTTTAACCATGACCATGTCAGCCCCTTCTTCGATATCTAGGGCAACTTCATGCAGTGCTTCGTCGCTGTTGGCGGAATCCATTTGATAGGTTTTTTTGTTGCCGGTGGCCAGTGTCGCGGATGCCCCCACCGCGTCGCGGAATGGGCCGTAATAGGAGGAGGCGTATTTCGCTGAGTAGGCCATGATCCGCGTGTTGATGTGCTGGTCGGTGTCCAACTGTTCCCGGATCGCGCCCACCCGGCCGTCCATCATGTCGGACGGTGCAATCACATCGGCTCCAGCGGCAGCGCACACCGACGCTTGACGACGCAGCGCTTCTACCGTGATGTCGTTTTCCACGTAGTTGTCAGCGTTCAAGATGCCGTCTTGGCCGTGGCTGGTATAGGGATCGAGGGCGGCGTCGGTAATGATGCCAAGATCCGGCACGGCCGCTTTAATGGCCCTTACCGCTGTTGGGACCAGTCCTTGTTCATTGTAAGCCTCCGCGCCATCTAGAGTGCGGAGCGTGGACTCAACGTTCGGGAATAGTGCGATGGCAGGTAAGCCTAGCTCAAACAGCATTTTGGCCTCTTTAACGGCCAAATCCACGGACAGGCGAGAGATGCCGGGCATTGAGGGAATATCGGTTTGGGTGTTGGTGCCGTCGATCACAAACATGGGATAAATCAGGTCGTCTGCGCTGACCCGATTTTCGCGCACCAAGCGTCTAACAAAATCCTGTTCGCGGTTGCGGCGAAGGCGTGTATTGGGGAAACGGCGCATGCTGGCTCCTGCTGTTTGTGGCGAAGTATAGCGGACTATCAGTCGCCGTTTGGCTGGGTTTCGAGTTGTTCTACCGCCTCCATCCATTGTTCTTCAATGGACTCCACTGCTTGGCGGAGCTTGCCCGCCCGGCTGAGCAATGTGTTGAGCTCGTCAGGGGGCATTTCGCTGTAGGTAGTCTCGTCTGCTAGGGTTTGCTCGATATGTTGCAGATCGGCGGTCGCCCGCTCGAACTGGTTTTCGAGATCCTTCACTTGTTTTCTTAAATGGGCGAGAGCGCCACGGGATGCCGCCCGCTCTCGACGCTGTTCTTTTTTGGATAGCGTCGAGGATTCAGTCTCGGCAACGCCACCTTCGCTGGGAGCCATGGATAACCTGCCGGCAGTGTATTCCTCCAAATTGCCCTCATAGCTGTGTAGCGTGCCGTTTTGCACCACCCAAAGATCATCAACAATCTTTTCCAGCAAATCTCGGTCGTGAGCCACAATCAGTACGGCACCCGCGTAAGCCTGCAGGGCCAATGCTAACGCGTCACGCATATCAAGGTCTAAGTGATTGGTGGGTTCATCCAGCACCAGTAAGGCCGGTTTTTCGGCAGCCAATTGGGCCATGACGAAGCGGGCTTTTTCACCCCCGGATAGGCTGCGAATCGGACGCGTAATCATCAACGAGTTGAAGCCCCAGCCCCCCAAATAATCGCGGCACTGCTGTTCCGAAAAATCTTTACGTAGCTCGCTCATGGCTGCGAACGCTGTGTTATTGGAGTCCAAGGCCTCCAGTTGATGCTGGGCAAAATAACCGATGGGAGAGTGCGTGCCGCGCTGCAACTCGCCCTGTTGGGGCTGTAGGTCGCCGACAATGGCTTTGAGTAAGGTGGATTTGCCGGCGCCGTTGGCACCCAACACACCGATTCGGGCACCGGGTAAAATTGTCTGGCCCACGTTGCGTAAAATTGTGGTGTCGCCGTAACCCAAGTCGAGATTGCGAAACGAGAATAAGGGGTTCGAGACCTTGTCAGGATCGGCGAAACTCACCCTGTACTCCGAATCAACATGCAGCATGGCCTGAGTGCGCATTTTTTCCAGCGCCTTGATCCGGCTTTGCACCTGTTTTGCCTTGCTCGCCTTGGCCCGAAATCGATCCACAAACTGTTGGATGTGGGCTACTTGGGCCTGCTGTTTTGTCGCCATGGCCTGCTGGCGCTCAAGCTCCTCGGTGCGCAAACGCTCAAAAGCGGTGTAGTTGCCCTTGTAAAAATGCGCCTGCTCGCCGGATAAGTGCAGCACATGATCCACCGTATGATCGAGGAATGTCCTATCGTGAGCGATGATCAACAAGGCACCGGGAAACTGACGCAGCCAATTTTCCAGCCACAGGATGGCTTCAAGATCCAAGTGATTGGTGGGCTCGTCCAGCAACAACAAATCCGATGGCGACATCAAGGCTTGGGCAAGGTTCAGGCGAATGCGCCAACCGCCAGAAAAGCTTCGATAGGGCTGCTCGACCTGTTCCGGGGAAAACCCTAATCCATAAAGAATTTCGCCTGCTCGAGATCTTGCTTGGTAGCCGCCCAGATCATCAAGGTCTGAATACAGCCCGGCGATCTTTTCCGGATCTTCAGTCTCAGCAATCTGTGCCTCGACCTGCCGCAGAGCGCGATGACCATCCATCACAAAATCGATGGCGAGTCGGTCTGTTGCCTCAACCTCCTGCGCCATGTAGCCGACCTGCCAATCATCGGGGTGCTGAATATCGCCCTGGCTGGCCTCGAGTTTCCCCAAAAGTAGGTTGAATAGAGTCGATTTGCCGACACCGTTGCGGCCTACGATGGCCACTTTTTGGCCCGGATAGACAACCAGATTTAAATCAGCGAATAACCGATCTTCACCTCGTTCAAAGGTCAGGTTCTGAACTTGCAGCATGAGTACTTTCGTAAGGGGTTTGGGCGAGTGCCGGTTCGAAACGGTCGCGTCTAAGCTTTTCTCTGCTTTTCGCTGCTTCGCGTGGTGGCAGATGCTCTGGGAACGGCCAATGGCGCAGCAGGAAGCCGAGTTTCGATCTGGTTTTTCGCGTTCTGCGCGATCCAGCCCATCAACATGCGCCAAGCCTTAAATTCCTTACGTGCCGCGCGGTTGTGCTTCATCTCCATCACACCTTGACCCTTGTCGCCTGCGTCAGCATAGACAGGTGATTCACGAAACTCCGCCACGGCTGGCACGTTGGAACAGCTCAAAAAATGCTGCAGCTGCTGCTGGCCGGTCAGGTTGCCGTTGACTCGATTGCTGACCACGGCAATGGGTCGCGGTCGCGCTCGCCAAACACGTTGGGTCATCAGCTGCGTAATGAAATGCTCTCCTGCTCGAATATCCCAAGCAGAGGACAACATAGGGACCACAATCACATCGCTATGCTTAAGCAAGGCTTCGAATTCGGATTGCAGCGCCGGCTTGGTGGAAATGCCGGGTGCGGAGTCATAGACGCAAACGTCATAACTGCGGGTATTTGCGGATTCGATGTTTTTGGGATCGGGACAAAAGCGCAGGTCGATAGGGCAAAGATCTTCACTGCGAGATTCGGCCCAGTGCCGGGCACTGGCTTGGGGATCGCAGTCGTATAAGCCAACGCTCAAGCCTGCATTTGCGTAGGCGGTGGCCAGATTGGTGGCCACGGTCGTTTTACCGCAACCACCCTTGCTGTTTACAACCAAAATATTGAGATCTGCCATAGTGATCCAAAACCCGAGGCCCACCGGCGAGCTATGAAAACCGGTGTTGCCAAAATCAAAAGGGCGAGAAATATAGCAGTGTATGTAGGGGTGGCACCAGTGGCGGTGTCACCTGGTCATAGACGCCTTCTATCGTAAGCTTTGGCGTAGCTGCATAACGCTGGCAAAAAGCAGCAGGCTGAAGCCGAGCAAGGACCAGCCCGCAATGCTCATCAGGGGAATAACATCGTGGATCACAGCGCAGTCCCCAGTACCGGAAGTCATCGCGACCAACAGGTCACCCAGCGGAAAGGCATCAATCATATAAGACAAATCGGGCCCACAGCTTGGCACCTGATCCGCCGGCAGGCTTTGCAGCCAGAGCTGCCGAATGGCGAATCCTCCGCCCACCATGGCGCATAGGGCGCTGACTAACGGGTAGATACCCCATCGAGGGTTATGAGACAGGCCAATCCAGGCGACGATGCCGGTCAAGGCAAACCAGATGCGCTGCATCATGCACAGGGGGCACGGGGCGAGCCCCAGAGCAAATTCGACCAGTAGCCCAATGCAGAGGATTCCGCCGGCGCCTAGGCAAATCCAAGTCGCCCACTGTTCTGTTTTCAAACTATTTTTCATCAGATATTCACCACAATTTTGCCGACAGCCCGACGTTGGGACAGACAATTCAACGCTTCGACGTAGTCAGTCAGTGGGTACTCAGCGCCGACGACTGCATGTAATTTGCCAACGGCAAACATCTCGATAAGCTCCGCAAAGTTCTGTTCGTTATCGGCCGGAAAGCGTGCCGAAAAAGCGCCATAAAACACACCAACAACCTGACAATTTTTCAGGAGTACAAGATTGGTCGGCACTTTAGGAATGTCGCCACCGACAAACCCAACGACCAGCACGCGTCCGTTCCAGTTGATGCAGCGCATGCACTGATCAAACAAGGGGCCTCCGACAGGGTCATAAATAACGTCGGCGCCTCGTCCCTCGGTTAACGCTTTAACCTTTTCTTTGAGTTCGCCATCGCTGTAGTCGATTAAG
>MDSV01103587.1_pt1 | contig 13675 bp, 14 predicted proteins | sample 810851 | NCBI WGS metagenome assembly MDSV01 (sample SAMN05326640, study PRJNA326480) | marine metagenome | isolation source: seawater | place: Atlantic Ocean: North East | collected 2012 | reverse complement strand
TAAAGTTGCCTTCGCCAGATGTTATCTGGCACCGCGTTCTTATAGAGCCCGGACTTTCCTCTCTTGTTTTTCAACAAAAGCGACCAATCAATTGTCTGGCATCAATTTAATAATAAAGAAAAGCAAATAAATCAAGATTTTTTTGACCTTTTTGAGATATTTTCTCCAATAATAGAACATTCTTTGTCTGGAATGCCGTTTATTAGCTCTTTACGATAATGTCTCTGAAAAGCCTTAAATAAAGAATTTTTATTGGAATCCTTTTTAAGGGAAAAATAATATCCAATATTATTCAAATTTTTAACTAATTTTCTTTCCTCTTTTTTCGAAATTTTTACTCTTCTAAATTTTTTTAAAAAGTCAGGTTTCAATGTATGCCAAATTCCAATCCTATATTTTGATAAATTTTGCCAAGGGAATTTTTCACCAGGATCTTTCTTTCTTAAAGGAGCAATATCAGAATGACCTACTATATTTTTTTTTTTAATTTTATATTTTTTTATTAAGTTTTTACAAATTTTTACTAAACTTGATAATTGTTTTTTACTAAAGGCTGTATAACCAAACTGATGCCCTTTATTTACTAACTCGATGCCAATTGAATTTTTATTTAAATTTCTGTATTTGCTCCAACGAGACACTCCAGCATGCCAAGCAACTAAGTTTTCTTTGACTAGTTGATAAACTTTTCCTTTTCTATTAATCAAAAAATGGCTGCTTACTTTAAATTTTGGGTTACATAAACGAATTATTGATTCCCGTTCAGATTGCATTCCAGTATAATGGATAACTATAAACTTTATGGCACTTTTTAACCTTTTTTTCTTATCAAAATTTGGTGATTTAATATTTTTAATTTTCATATTGTTAATCTTTTATTAAAATCATATAAATGCAACCTTTAGTTTGTAAGGTTTTTGCTTTATTATTACTAAATAATATATATAGCATACACTTAAGGATTAAATGATTAGAAAAATTTTGTACATATCAATAATGATGCTATTGCTTCAAACAGGCCAGGTAAATGCTGGAGCAACTGGAAGTGAGGATTTAAATAGTTCTGGGAAAAATACTGCTAAAGAATGTTTTGAAGGATTTAGCAGGGCGATGTTTAAATTAAATCACGGATTAGATAAAGTTGTATTCAAACCAGTAGCAAAAGGCTATAGAGCTCTTCCAGCACCAATAAGAAAAGGTACTGGAAATGTTGTTGATAATTTACGTTCTCTCTTAACTCTTTCAAATAATGTTTTACAAGGAGATTTTAGTAGAGCCGGAAACACTGCAGCACGTTTTGGTATAAATACTACAGCCGGTATATTAGGAGTTTTTGATCCCGCAACAAAACTTGGGTTTGAAGAACAGGGAAAAGAAGACTTTGGCCAAACATTAGGGGCATGGGGAGCTGACAGTGGTTGTTATTTTGTGCTTCCAATTTTAGGCCCAACAACAACAAGAGATGCTATTGGACTAGTTGGGAACGTATTTATTGATCCTGTTTATCAAATAACACATAATACAGAAATTAGGAATGGTGTAGTTGGTAATGGCAACTACTCTGAACACAATTATTATTATTATAGAGGAGCAGGTGCAGTTGATTTTAGAGCAAAAAATATAGAATCTTTCGATAGTGTAGAACAAAATTCTATTGACCTTTACGCCTCTTTAAAAAGTTTATATTTACAAAATAGAAACAAACAAATAAAAAATTCAACATCTACAACTATTGAAACCCAAAATGACGATGATTGGGAAGAAATAGAAAATAATTAATTTAACAAAAAAAATTATGAAAAAAAAAATTTTCATATCTATTTTCCTTTTTTTTGGATTAATTCAAAACTCATTTTCGTATAGCAGCGATCCCAAACAATTCATAACTGAAATAGTGGATGAAGCAAAAAAAATTTTAGTAGAAAGTAATAGCACAGAATTTAAAACAAAAAAATTATCTGAGCTAGCTTTAAAAACTGTAGATATAAAAGGTGTAGCTTACTATTCTTTAGGAAAATATAAGAAAAAACTAAGTGACGAGCAAATGCAGACGTACTTGGGTTTATTTGAAAAATATTTTTTGAAAAGCTTTACATCAAGATTAACTGACTATTCCGATCCAAAAATTAATGTAATAGAAACTGAGGTTATAAATCCCAAATATACTATAGTAAAAAGTCTTCTGCTTGCTACAGATAAGAGACCAGAAGTAAAAATTGAATGGAGGGTTTATACAAAAAATCCTGATAAACCATTAATAAGAGATTTAATTATAGAAGGATTAAGTTTAGCAAGAACCCAAAAAGAAGAGTTTTCTTCTGTAATTGAAACTAATGATGGAGATGTTACGAAATTATTTGAATCTTTAAATGCTTTTATAGATAAATAATCTCAACCAACTTTACGGTGGAAAAAGATAGAATTTTAAAAAAAATAAACAGTGATCAATCTAGACCGGTTTCTTTTAAAGATTCTTTTGGAGGAAGCGAAAATCAATTTAGACTTTTATTAAAAAATCTTCCTGATAAACATTTTAAAGATATAAATTTAATTTTAAATAATTCTAGTCACGATTTAATTGAAAAAAATAAAATTAATGTTCTTTGGATGCATCATTTTGTTAACCAAAAAGAAGCCCAAAATTTAGGCTCTGAGGACTTTATTAATAAATTAGATTGGATTGTGTATAATTCTAGCTGGAATTTTGAAAAACATATATATCAATTCAAGATACCCGAAAGCAAATGTATAGTAATTAAAAATGCTATAGATAAAATTGATTTTGAAGAAAAACCTACGAATAAAATAAATTTAGTTTATCACACAACTCCCTGGAGAGGTTTGGCTAATTTACTTAAAGTTTTTAAAAACTTAAATTTAGAAAATGTTGAGCTAAATATATGTTCATCTACACAAATTTATGGAAAAAAATTTAGTGATGCTATGGGAAAAAGTTATGAAAGTCTTTTTGATGAATGTAAAAATACAAAAAACGTTAACTATTTAAGTTACATAAATAATAACGAGATAATTAAACTCTTAAAAAAAATGCATATTTTTACACACCCTAGTATTTGGCCAGAGACTAGCTGTATAGCTGCAATAGAAGCGATGGCAGCAGGCTGTGAGGTAGTAACTACAAATCTTGGTGCTTTATATGAAACTTGCTCACCTTTTGGCACATTTGTAAATTTTGATAGAAATTTTAATAATCTTGAAAAGAAGTATGCAAAAGTACTCTCAAAAAGTATTACAAATTATTGGTCAAAGGAAAATCAAAATAAACTCAAATTGCAAAGAGAAACTATTAATTTAACATATTCATGGGATGTAAGAGCCCTAGAGTGGATTAATTTTTTTGAAGAAGCAAGGCAATTAAAAAGTTAAATTTTTTGTTTTTTGCTGCATATACTTAAAGCTTTCAATAGCTATTTCATCTCTTCTTTTTACGGCTTCAATTAAATTTTTTCCATAAGTTGAGATTAACCCGGCTGCTTCGATGCGAGTTTTGTATATCAAAGAAGGTTTGCCGTGAATATCTTTTTTAAGGTGTTCTCGAAGTGAAAGTATTTTATTTTTTTTAAAAAAATAAAGAAAATATGAAATCCACAAATCATCATATAAAAAAAGTTCTCTATAATCTTTTACAATTTTATTATAAAAACTTTTTACACCCATAAGGTTATTTGTGTTTATCGCAAAGCCATCTGCGCCCTGCCCTATGCCAAAGTTTCCTAGAGGATGAACATAGAAACTATAAGCATTATCAGGTGCTTTGGAGTAAAAATAAAAAAATTTTTCAATCATGTAATTTTCATAAATATGATCGTCATCAGCTAGAATTAATAAAGAATTTTTTTTCATCTTATCCAAAGAGCCTAATAATTTTGTTCCTGGTCCACAATCTTGGCACCTAGTAATCTCGATTATTTCGCTATTAAATTTTGGAATTTGATTTTCTTCAATAATTTCTTTAAAACGTTCATATTTATAAGGAATATTGATAAAAATTTTATCAGGTTTAGTAGTTTGTTTTAATAAAGACTCAACTGACTCATTTAAATTATTTATTCTTTTAGGAATTACACTTAAAGATACATAAATCATTTTATTTATACTTTTTCACCAAAATAATAATTATAGTTTTCTTCCATAAGAATTAATAAATCTTTTGGAAAAAATCTTTTATCAACTTTTTTTGATTGAACTTGTCGATGAAATAAATCTGCTCCAGTTTTCTGGCAATTAATTAAATGATCGGTATTCTTAAATTTATCATTATTAAATTCTTTATGGGCAATAGACTCTAGTTTCTCTTTAATTCTACTTGCTCCCCCAAATGAAGAAAAGCTCCATCCGCCTTCGTTTAAGTGAGATATCCTATTTCTTGACCTTCTGAGGCGATGAGGAGAATATTTGTTAACTATTTGCATAGTTGTTGCAATACTTCCCCTCCAACTTTCTAATTTTAAAAAATTACAATCTATATGAAATAAATATTGTTCCAAAGCTATAGGTGCAATTAGTTTAAAGTTACTTGTTTTTATAAATTCAAGTTTTGATTTTGAAGGTATTTCATCAACATCACTAATTATTAAAATATCTTCATCAGAAAATTTTTGACAAGCAGTTTTAATATAATTTCTTTGAAAATTTTCAATTCTCCATGCGTCATCACCTTTTACATCATCAATTATCCAACTTTCTTCATTTTTTATTTTCTCAGGATCTATACTGACTTTGTGGTATTCAATTTTGTTTGAAAATTTTTTTAGTTTTGTCTCTAGAATTTTTGGAAAATTCCATTCTTTCTTTTTGCCTTGATGTGTAATGTTTGCTTCTACTACAACAAAATAATCAACAATTTTGTCCAAATATTTGATTCTTAATTCGGCTAGTTCACTTTCGTTATAAAAAAGAAAAGAGTCAATTAACATAATTTTATTATATATATATATCGTGAGTTGTTTTGTATATTTTTAATTTTATAAATTTTGTTTATGAATAATATTAAAATTTCTATCTTAGGTGCGGATGGCTATGTATGTCAAATACCTAGAATAAAAGAGGGTTTAGAAATGATAGGACATACTTTGTCTAAAGATAACCCTGATATTATATATTCAAATGATCCAAGGGGCTATGATGAAGCGTTAATACTTAAAAAAAAATTTCCTAAAGCATATTTAATATTAAACTTACTAGATATTCCTTGGCATATGCCAAATATTAAAAAACAGACTGAATTACTAAATAAATATTATTTTCAAAAAGCTGATGTAGTAACCACGATAAGCCATAAAGTAAAAAATGATTTAGATAAATTTTGCAACAAAACTATTCATGTAATCTATAATCCAGTCAAAGATGTATATCTAGATGAAAAAATAAAAAAAAATAATACTTTTTTTTATGTCGGTAGAGCTAATGACCCGGTAAAAAGATTTAATCTTGTTAAAGAAAGTCTCTCAGAAATTTCTAATGGGGAAAAAAATCTAAAAATTTGTGGTTCTGAAAATCCAAAATTTGGAAACTATTTAGGAATTATAAAAGACAATGAGTTAAATGAAATTTATAACTCCTCAAAATATATATTATTACCGTCTAGAGCAGAAGGTCTTGGTCTGCCTATGATAGAAGGAATGATTTGTGGAGCTATACCAATAACTTGTTCTGACAATTTGACTGCAAAAGAATTTTCACCTTCTGATTTTATATGTGAACCCAACCCACATTCTTTAATAAATAAAATAAAAGAATTAGACAAAGATTATACTTCTAAAAGAAAATTATCACTAGAATATGGAAATAAGTACAAAATTCAATTTAGTAAAAAAAATATAGCAAAAAATATTATTAAAATTTTTAATTTAAGATAAAGAGTATATTTGGTGGGCCCGCCAGGATTCGAACCTGGGACCAATACATTATGAGTGTACTGCTCTAACCAGCTGAGCTACAGGCCCTTTTCATTGAATCAATGTTTACATTGGTTTTAAGATTGTTTCAAGTTGTGCGATTTAATTAATTTTTCTATATATTAATGAATGAATAATAAAATATATGAATAAAAAAATAGAAATTAATACAGACCAAAGTTCCGATATATATGAGATTTTTCTAAATTCAGAAAAATTTTCAACAAAGTGGGCTAGTTATTTCCAAGTATATGATCAAATTTTTAAAAAATATAAAAATAAAAAAATAACTTTTGTTGAAGTGGGAGTAGCTAATGGTGGTTCTCTTTTTATTTGGAAAAAATATTTTTCTGAGGGTTCAAGAATAATCGGTATAGATTTAAACCCCAACGCTAAGAAACTAGAAAAATACGGTTTTGAAATTTTTATTGGAAATCAAACAAAAAAAACTTTTTGGGAAAATTTTTATAATGAAATTGGAAAAGTAGATATTTTGCTTGATGATGGGGGGCATAAAAATTTACAACAAGTTAGCACGGTTCATTACAGTCTTCCCCATGTAAAAAATGATGGCATCATTGTTGTTGAAGATACTCATACAAGTTTTATAGGAAAAGAATTTGGTAATCCCTCTAAATATTCATTTATCAATTTTTGTAATCTAATAGTTTCTTCAATACACAAAAGATGTGCTGTTTTTGAAAAAAAACTTAATTTTTATTCAAAAAGAATATTCTCTATAAATTTTTATGAATCAATTGTTGTTTTTAATATAGACACAAATAAATGCAAAATAAGTAAAAGTGTTCAAAATAATGCAAATAATGAATGGGCTGTTGATTTTAGAAATAATGAATATTTTGATAAAACAAAAAAAATTATTAATACAAAGTTTACATTCTTAAATAATAGTAAATTTTTTAAAAAAATTGTAAGAAAAATATTTTATAAAAATTTTATTTTTAGATTATACGAAAACATTAAGCTTAAAAAAATATTTAAAGAAATAGAAAAAGAATAATTTTAACTCTCTACTTGGGAAATTCCAGTCAGTTCGTTTTTGAGATGCTTAATAGCTTCATCTCTCGTATTAACATTTGCAATTTTTTTACTAAGATTCTTATTTCCTAAAAAATTATAAATTTTTGATAATAATTTATAAATTTTATCATTTTTACCAAACTCTGTTGCAATCAATAATGTGTCTAATGATAAGTAGTAAAGTTTATTTATATAAAAAATTTTGCTTCTTAAATATAAATATTCAATATTTTTATGAAATGTTGGTCCAAGTTTTGATAACTCCATTTCTGCGCTACCAATTTCTTTTTCTTTAATAAGCCTAACAACTTTATCAAATACAACTTCACTCATAAAACAATTTTATTTTTTATACTTTCTTTAAGTTTATTTTTATACCCACTCCACCAGTTTTGACACTCATCTCTTTTTACTTTTATCTGGTTATTGTCCCAACCATTTATTATTGGTTTTGCATCTGACCATTTATCAACTTTTATAAATGGATTACCAGGAAACAAACGTTCATAATAATTGTATGCACTTTCTACAATAGGGATGCATCCGCACTCCAACGCTTCGTATAATCTATATGTTTCTGGGTGAAAAAAACCATTTGGACAAGGCATAAATTCTGTTGAGGATAAAATATCACTCATTTTATCTACAGAAATTATTTTTTTATTAAATTTTTCAGTTTTATGACAAAAAAAAGGCTTTATTTCTGAAAATTGAAACAATAAATCATGTCTACTTGATTTATGTGGTGTGCCGGTAAATGCCCATTTATATTTTCTATTATCTTTATGTTTATTTAAAACACCTGATTTGCTGCCAATTGGTATGCATTTGACTTTATCATTTTTAAAATACTTATTTGAGCAGAAAGTTCTCCATACATAATTACAATTTTTATAGATTGATGATAAATCATAAACACCATATTCATCTCCAAGGTGAAATAAGAAAACTTTTGAACAAATCGTATTTAATTTTATATAAAGTTCATTTTTTTCTGCTATGCCAGAATCTACGATTATTAATATATCATTTTTTTCAATAGCTGATTCTTCTTGGATTATACTATAATCAACATTTTTTAAAATTTCATAAATCCATTTTTCTGAATTTTCTTTATGATAGATTCCCCATCCCATATTTTCTTCTTCTTTTGATCTAATTTCTTTATCGTTAGAACTGGGCTTTTTTTGATTGTGAGTATTCCAAAATAATTTAATCATTTAAGATTAAAATTTTATTTTTCTAAAAAACTCTTTAGATGCTTTGATCTACTAGGGTGCTTAAGTTTTCTTAGAGCTTTTGCTTCAATTTGTCTAATTCTTTCTCTAGTTACTGAAAATTGTAATCCAACTTCTTCAAGAGTGTGGTCAGTATTCATTCCAATCCCAAAACGCATTCTAAGTACCCTCTCTTCTCTTGGAGTTAGTGTAGCTAAAATTTTTGTAGTTGATTCTCCTAAATTGGATCTTATGGAGGCATCCAAAGGTTGGAGGGCATTTTGATCTTCAATAAAGTCACCAAGACTACTATCCTCCTCATCACCAACAGGAGTTTCTAAAGACACAGGTTCTTTTGAAATTTTTAAAACTTTTCTTACTCTGTCTAATGGCATAGCTAATTTCTTAGCAAGTTCTTCGGGTGTAGCTTCTCTACCTCTTTCACTTAATATTTGTCGTGATGTTCTAACTATTTTGTTTATAGTTTCAATCATATGGACAGGTATTCTGATTGTTCTTGCTTGATCAGCGATAGACCTCGTAATGGCTTGTCTAATCCACCATGTTGCATATGTAGAAAATTTATAACCTCTTTGGTATTCAAATTTATCTACTGCTTTCATAAGTCCAATATTACCTTCTTGAATTAAATCCAAAAATTGCAGACCACGATTTGTATATTTCTTAGCGATTGATATAACGAGTCTTAAATTAGCTTCTACCATTTCTCTTTTGGCAATCCTTGACTCTTTTTCTCCTTTTTGTACTTTGCTTACTAATTTTTTGAAATCACTAATCGGTAAACCTATTTTTTTACTAAGCTCAACTAATCTATCTCTCACCTCATAAAACTCTTTCTTTTTTCTTTTAAAAAAACTTTTCCAACCACTGTTTTCATTTAAGAAAGATTCAAAATTTGGATTAATTTCATTACCAGAATAATATTTTAGGAATTCATCTCTTGAAATTTTTCCATCCATTACTAATCTCATTAGAATACCTTCCAGAGAAGTTATTTTTTTATTTTCTTGGTAATGTATTAGAAGTAAGTTTTCTAATACACCTGTATTAAGCTGAAGTGTTTTTATTTTTTTAACTATACCTTCTTGCATTTTTTGGTAGGTTTTTTCTTTGGCACGTGAAAATTCTTGTGCATTTAATGCAGAGTTCAATTTATCATTTTGTGATTTAATTAATTTTGTGTAATCTTTACAAAGCCCGTTGATCGTCTCTATAATCTGAGGTTTTATTTCCTCTTCCATTTTTGCAAGAGAAGGATTGAATTCATCTTCATCGTTTTCCTCTTGCTCTTTCTCTTTATTGTTATCTGTATTTTCTTTTTCTGTTGAAGGCGCAGTTTTTTTATTTACTTTTTCTATTTTTTTAACATCATTCTTATTTTTTTTTGACCCTCCATTTTCTTCATCGGAATCATTTTCAATGTAAGAGGAATCTATATCAATAATTTCCCTAACTAATAGCTCTCCACTTTCTAATTTTTCTTTCCATTCAAAAACTTTATTTGCAGTTAATGGGCTTTGAAAAAGTCCATTTATCATATAGTCTTTTCCTGCCTCTATTCTTTTTGCAATTGCAATCTCACCTTCTCTTGAAAGCAATTCAACTCCTCCCATCTCTCTTAAATACATTCTGATTGGATCGTCACTCTTTTCTACATCTTTACCTTTGTCTGAATCAGAATCACCAGAATTTGCATCTCTTTTTTTAATTGCACTATAATCAGATTTTTGTTTTACGAGAGAAATCTTACTGTCAAAGATATGTAAAAAAGCTTCCTCAACATTTTTTTGATTTAAATGTCTTTTTCCAAGAGATTTGCCTAATTCTTCGTAAGTAATAAATCCACGATGAATCCCTTTATCAAAAAGTCTTTTAAATGATTTTGTAATTAATTTTTGCACGTTGTTTTTCGCCTTTAATAAACAAATATAGAGAACACATATATAATAATTAAATTAATAAAATCTAGGGTTTATTTAACCTTCTTTTAACTGGTTTCTAAGTGATAAAAGCTCCGTATATGAGCTTTCGTCTAAGTTTAGTGCTACTTTATCCTCTAAATACTCAATTTTTTTCTTTAACTCTATTTTTTTAAGGTCACTAACTATTTCATTAAACATCAAAATAATTTCTGATTCATTTTTATTTTTATATATTATTTTAATTGGAGCATTGGCATTTACATGATTTATCATTTTTTTAAATTTTTCATCGAAACTATCTAGTTTTAAAACTTTATCCTCGAAGGAACTCTCAGATAATAAATAATCAATTAATTTAATTTTAAATTCATTCATTGCATTGTCTGATAGAGTTATCTCAGAAATTAATTCTATATTTTTTCTAAAGATATCTAAATTGTTTATTGCTAAAAATAAAATTGATAATTCTTTAAGTTCTTCTTCTTTAAATTTATTTTTTTTCTTATATGCGTCTTTAGTTTGCTGAAGTGGATTTGCTATTTTTTTATAATTATAAAAACTATTTCTTTTATAATTTATATTTGGTGTAAGTTCATTAATTTTTCTAAGAAAATTATCTAGAAAATACTTAGCAAGTGTTTTATCTTTTATTTCACTGCACAAAGATTTAATTTTTTTTTCAAACACTGTAAGAGAGTGTGGATTGTTAGTATCAACTTCCCCATAGTAAGAATCCCAAATAAATTTTTGTATCTCTACTTTGGATTCTAATAGGTTCAAAAAAGATTCTTTTCCTTTATTATTTATATAAGTATCTGGATCCAAATTATCCGGCAATGATAAAAAATAAATATTGAATTCTGGTCTCATTAATGGGAACAATCTCTCTGCTGCTCTTAATGCTGCTTTTTGTCCACTAACATCACCATCTAAACAAATAATTGGGTTTTTAAAAAATCTCCAAATTAAATCTAGTTGTCTTTCGGTCATAGCAGTTCCTAAGTTGGCTACAACATTTTTAATCCCAAATTTATGTAAGTTTACTACATCCATATAACCTTCAACTATTAAAACTTCATCATTTTTATTTTTTATCTCCTTTGCAGAATTTATATTATATAAATTATTACCTTTTTTATAAAATTCAGTTTCAGGTGAATTAATATATTTTGCAAATACTGTTTTAGATATTGTTCTTCCTCCCAAAGCAAAAACTGATCCATTGAGACTCTTAACTGGATAAATAATTCTATTTCTAAATCTATTTATATTTATTTTTTTATTTTCATCAAAATAATAAATACCAGATAAACTAATTTTCTTTTCGTCAAATTCTTTTTTTAAGGTATCGTAAAATATTTTTTGATTTGAATCGTAACCAATTTTAAAAAAAATTATTTCTTTTTTAGTAATTTTTCTTTTAATTAAATATTCTAAAACCTCAGGGTATTTTCCTGAAATTAATTCTTGATGACAAAAACTTGTATATTTTTCTAGGATTTTTTTATAGTCATCCCATCTTTTATCTTTTTCTTCATCTTGTTTACTAAATCTAAACTGCGGCATGCCCGCCTCTGAAGCTAGTGTTCTTACAGCTTCGCCAAACTTATAATTTTTTGTTTTCATTAAAAAATCAAAAATATTTCCATGCTCCGCTGAGCTAAAGCAGTGATAAAAACCTTTTTCGTCATTGACGGTAAATGAAGGAGTTTTTTCATTTGAAAAAGGTGAAAGACCTACAAACTCTTTACCACGTTTTCTTAATTTCACCGACTTGCTAACTACTTGTGAGACTTTTAGTCGGAGTTTAATTTCCTCTAAATATTCTTTGGGATATTTCATTAGCTTAATAAACCTTTAACTATTACATTAACTTTTGAAAAATCAATTGAGTCTGAATATTTTTTTTTAAGCTGACCCATAATTTTACCCATATCTTTAACGCTGGAAGCTCCAAGATTTTTTATTACCTCTTCACAAATTTTTTTTGTTTCTTCTTCATTTAGTTGCTTTGGTAAGAAAGAATCTATAACTTTTAATTCTGCCTCCTCTGCGGCCAACAAGTCCAATCTTTCTCCTTTTTTATACATTTCAATAGAATCATATCTCTGTTTTTTCATTTTTCTCAAAACTTTGATTATTTCGTCATCTTTAATCGCTTCTTTTTTTTCACTGGTTCTGTTAGCAATATCCTTATCTTTAATAGCTGACAAAACTAAACGTAAAGTAGAAATAAGATCTCGGTTTTTGCTTTTTAGCGCAGTGTTGTACTGCTCGTTTATTTTTTCTCTTAATGACATGAATAATATTTATAAAAATATTAATTTACTTTAATAGAGAAATTTCTTCAAAAGAAAAAAATTCTATCTTGACGAGATAAAAACTTTTTCGTAACTTGCGCAAAATCAAGTTTTGTAGTAAAAGCCTTTAACTCATGAGTTGTATTTGGTGGTAAAAACAAATTTGACCTATACATCAAAAGATAATCTTAAAAAGATTAATCCCACAGGAATTTTAGTTTTAGATGATGGCACTTTTTTTAAAGGTCGTGGGTTAGGCTATGAAAGTATAACAACGGGAGAAGTTTGTTTTAATACTTCTATAACTGGTTACCAAGAAATTATTTCAGATCCGTCGTACGCTGGGCAAATAATTAATTTTACATTTCCGCATATTGGGAATGTAGGGACAAATAACGAAGACTACGAATCTAACAAAATTTGGACTAGGGGTGTAATATTTAATTCTGAAATTTCTAATCCATCAAACTATAGATCTTTGAAACATTTAGACGCATGGCTAAAAAAAAACAAAATTGTAGGTATTGCTGGTCTTGACACTAGAAGTTTAACAAATTTAATAAGGGACAAAGGTGCACCAAAAGGAACTATTTCTTTTTCAAAAAAAGGGAAATTTAATATTAATAAATTAAAAAATTTATCAAACAAATGGAGTGGATTAAAAGATTTAGATTTAGCTGAAAAAGTAACAACACAAAAAAATTATAAATGGTTAGGTTTTAAAACCTGGAAAAAAGAAAGTAGTTTTTTAAAAAATAAAGCTAAATTATTTAAAGTTGTAGCAATTGACTATGGAATAAAAAAAAATATTTTAAGATACTTTTCTGATTTCAAATGTGAAGTTACGGTTGTTTCTTGTAAAACAAGTGCTGAAAAAATACTAAAAATGAAACCTGATGGTGTTTTTTTATCGAACGGTCCTGGTGATCCAGCGGCAACAGGGAAGTATGCCATTAAAATTATTAAAGATTTAATTAAAAAAGAAATTCCTATTTTTGGTATTTGTCTTGGGCATCAAATACTTGCTTTAGCACTTGGTGCAAAAACTAAAAAAATGAAACTCGGACATAGAGGGGCTAATCATCCTATTAAAAATCTAATTAATAATAATGTAGAAATAACTTCGCAAAATCATGGTTTTGAAATCATTAAAGAAAGCTTACCAAAAAATATTCAGATCACTCATAAATCCTTATTTGATAATTGCATTGAGGGAATTAGGTTAAAAAATAAACCTGTTTTTTCAGTTTAATATC
>MDSV01117237.1_pt1 | contig 13676 bp, 13 predicted proteins | sample 810851 | NCBI WGS metagenome assembly MDSV01 (sample SAMN05326640, study PRJNA326480) | marine metagenome | isolation source: seawater | place: Atlantic Ocean: North East | collected 2012 | reverse complement strand
CTAAATTTTCTAATCATAGCTGCAAGTACATGTGAATTTTCTAGAGAAAAGTTATCATTTGGTCCGTATAGGTTTGTTGGCATGATTGAAATGGCATTAAAGTCATATTGTTTTCTATAAGATTGGCACATTTCTATTCCAGCAATTTTTGCAATAGCATATGATTTATTAGTAGGCTCAAGTTTCCCAGATAATAATAAATCCTCACTTATAGGTATTGTTGGCTCTTTAGGGTAAATGCATGAGGAACCAAGGAATAATAATTTTTTTGAACCACTCTCGTAAGCAGAATTTATTACATTATTCTGTATCATTATATTTTCATAAATAAACTCTCCACTTAATGAATCATTCGCATGAATTCCTCCAACCTTTGCCGCAGCTAAAAATACATAATCAGGGTTATTTTTATTAAAAAAAGATTTAACATCTGATTGGTTGGTTAAGTCAAGTTCATCCCTACTTGCAGTTATTATATTCTTAAAGCCTTCTTGAAGTATTTTTTTAGTTATTGCAGACCCTACCATGCCATTATGTCCACATATAAAAATAGAGTCTTCTTTGTGCATAACAATATAATAGTTTATGAGTCTTTTAAAAATATAGCTCTTAAGTATTATTCTTTTGTAAAAATAATTTAATTATGATTATTGAAATCTACTTATTTTATAAAAAGTAGGTAGGTCTGTAGAGTCGTCAAAAAAACAACCTAAAAGAGTGTCCTTAATCTAATTGAATCAATTTAATTAACTTACTTACTTTTGTTAATTATTTAGTATGTGATTATTAAAAATTTAAAAAAAATAGCATTTATTAAATATGGAGGCTTCGCTTCTGGTGGTACTGAAGTAAGTTTTCAAACACTTGCAAAACACTTATCAGAAACTTATGAGGTAGATTATTATTATTGTGACCCCACGCCCTATATTGGGTCAGATTATACTCATCCCCCTACAGATGTTTTTAGAAAAGAATATCTAACAAACAGCAAAGTCAATATCATTAAATTTAATGTCGAATTTAAAGATCTTACAGTTAGAACGCATAATTGGGTTAATACAAACTTTTGGGAGCTATTTAACGAAAATAAGTATTCATTAATTCTATCAACAACAGCAGGACCTCCAGAGTATCCATTTGTTGAGATTACTGAAACACCAATAATTAACATACTTACCTTAAATGCTGGTGTGAGTAATCAAGAAAATATTTATAAAACTGTACTAATTTCAGAATTTTCTCAAAAACAATGGGTTAGGGATGGAGGTATTGAAGCTAAAAGTATTGTGATACCTCTAGTGCGTGAAGGCATACCAAAATTAGAAGATGACTTCAGAAAAGAACTATCACTTAAAAATAAATTTATTTTTGGCTTTCATCAACGCGAGGCCGATGATATTTTTTCAAATATTCCTCTTAAGTCATATCAAAAAATAGAACGAGAGGATAACTTTTTTCTCATGTTAGGTGGTTCTATCTTGTATCAGAAACAAGCAGAAAAACTAAAGTTAAAAAATTTTTTAAGACTAGATAGTTCTTCTGATATGGAAATCTTAAATAAGTTCCTCAATACTTTAGATGTCTATACTCATGGAAGAAAATATGGAGAAACATTTGGTTTAGTTTTAACAGAAGCCATGTCATATGGGATACCATTAATTAGTCACAGAGCTGAATCTAACGCTCAAGAAGAAGTAATTGGAGAAGCAGGTAGAGTATTTAATAAATCAAATACAATTTCATATTCCAAAGAAATGAAAAAGTTGCAAAATCATCCAACATATTATGAAGAAATCTCAAAGAAATCTTACAGCCGTTTTTTAAAATATTACAGCAGTGAGGCAATATTAGAAAAATACTCTAAGTTAATACAAGAATTTATATAGATAACTTATGAGATTTTATATGTGGTTTTATAATTTACTAATTAATTTAAAAATTAGACCTGAATTCCTTAAATACAGTAGCTGAAATATCTTTTTCTGATAATATAGGTTTTTCGACTTTCCAGTCTATATCTAAACTTAATGGGTTTATTGAACCATCATGTTCTGGAGAGTAGTCGCCTGATTGTAAATATACTACTGTAGCAGTATCAGATAAGACCGAGTATCCGTGTGCAAAACCCTCAGGAATAAAAAGCCCATTATTGTCAGAATCTTTCAAAACTTTACTGCCATATTTTCCATAAGTATTTGAATTTGTTCTAATGTCTAAAAAAACATCTAAAACCTCTCCATCAATACATGTAATAAATTTTGAAATTGCCTCAGGAGGATCTTGAAAATGTAAACCACGAATTACATTTTTATTTGATTTTATACATAATAGCTCATTGACACTACCCATCATTTCTAAAACCTTTTTTCCATAAATAGCTTTTTTAAATTGCCCTCTTTCATCGAAGAAGTTAACACCTTCTGAGACAAATACTTCATTAAATTCGTTAGAAAATATTTTAATTTTCATCTAAACAAGCATAGTTAGCTTAGAAGGAACTTCGTAATGTTTTACTTTTTTATTGTAAATTTGTATATAAATATTTTTTTATTTATACAATGCTTTTATGAGCTCAATTAAACAAGTAGTAATTCTAGCAGGTGGAAAAGGCATAAGAATGCGTGAAATGACAGAAGATCTTCCAAAACCTATGGTTCCTGTTGGCGGGATTCCAGTTTTAGATCATTTAATAAATATTTATGAAAAACATGGTAACTTTGAATATTTAATTTGTAGCGGTTACTTAGGTGAAATAATCAATAAACATTATGAGTCAGTAAATAATGTAAAAGTAATAGATACTGGCCTCGATACAAATACAGGTGGAAGATTATTAAAACTTCGAGAATTTTTAGATGAAGAATTTATGATTACCTATGGCGATGGATTGGCAAATGTAAATATTACTGAACTAATAAGCTTTCATAAATCTAAAAAAACAATTGGTACATTAACAGTTACAAATCCAGTTTCAAGGTTTGGGTTAGTTGAATTTGATAAAAGTAAAAAAGTTAAGAACTTTATTGAAAAACCTAAGCTTGAGGGATTTATTAATATAGGATTTATGATCTTTAAAAATAAGTTTTTAGATTATTTGAATGAAAATTCAACCTTGGAGTCAGAACCTGTAATTAACCTAGCTGGCGACTTGGAGCTTAGTGCTTATGTTCATAAAGGTTATTTTGAACCGATGGATACTTATAGAGAATACTTGAATATGAATAAATTATGGGAATTAGGAAATCCACCTTGGATGATGGATGAATAGCAAAAAAAATACTATTGAATACTTTGATATATCAAATGAATTAGCTTTAAGTGAATATTTTTAAAAAATCTTATTTGTAATTAGGATATTGTAAATGGAAAATATTGCTTTTGTGACAGGGTCAACAGGAAGAATTGGGAATGAATTAACTTCTATTTTAATTAAAAATAAGTTCACAGTTGTGTGTGTCGGAAGGTTTCTAAAAAATTCGACTTTGGATGTAAAATTTCTACAAAATGAAAATAAGTCTTTTAAGTTTCCTGAGGAAATTATTTATGATAAATGGCTAGAAATTAGTGAAAATGAATTAAACAATATAATCACTTTCGCAAAAAACTTAGAAGTTATGTCATATTTTTTTCATCTTGCTTGGGAGGGGGAAAACACACTTACAGATGGGGGTTTCGAAATACAAAACAATAATATTGGGGTTTCATCAATGTATTTTGATCTTAGTAAAAAATTGAAAGTTAATAAATTTATAAACGCTGGTTCATTTGACGAATTATATGTAAAACGAATCTTAGATTCCAAAAAATATTCTGAAGCTGTTAATTTTACCCACTTTGATTATGGTTTTTCGAAACTGGCTACAAAAGACATACTTTCATTTAAGGCTTATGTTGAAAAGATTGATTTTATTCATACATTAACATCTGTTACTGTTGATAATCAATTAAGGAATAATAACTTTGTTGAAAATAATTTAAAAAAAATATTAGCTGGTGATGACTATGAAATACCAAATAACCCTGAATTATGCAATATATCAACACTTTCAAATGTAGCGAATGAGCTTTACAATATTGCTTTGAACGGTTCTAATCAAAAAACTTACTATACAGGAAATGATTTAATTTTAAGTTTGGAAACATACTTTAAATTAATACATGAAATTATTAACAATAAAAAAATAATCTCGGATAAAAATAAAGTTGATGAGGCAAATTTATTAAATTGTGAGGTTTTAAACAAGTTTGAACGTTTTGGAGAAATTGATAAATCAAATGTTGAAACAAAATTAAAATATTTAGTAGGTTCTTTAAAGGTGAAATGAAAAAGGTAATAATAACCGGCGGTGCAGGGTTTTTAGGCGCAAAATTATCTGAAACTTTAAATAATTCAGGTTATCAAGTTTTAGCACTAGGAAGAAAAAATTATAATGATATAAATGAATTCCGGTTAAAACAGCTAAAAAATGTTATCTATAAAAGTTGTGATCTTTCAAAAGTTAGCTTAGATGAAATATTAGAAACTATAGATTGGAAAAATAAAAAAATAGATGCGCTATTTCATACAGCATGGAGCGGTAAAAATGGTTTGTCAGATTTAAACGTGCAGAAACAATTTGAAAACTTATCGATTACATTAAATTTATTTGAAAATGCTGAAAAATTAAATATTGAAAAGTTTTTATTTACTGGAACAATGGAGGAATTTTTCGCTGAAAAATACGTAGGTCTTGATTTTGAAAAAGATTCTATTTACAACAGGCATGTTATCTACGCATTATCAAAACTTTGGACTAGAAAAGCATTAAAAAAAAGAGCATTTTATAGCAAAACAGATGTAATCTTTTTAACAAATTCACATATAATCGGACCTGGAGACGATAAAGACTCTTTTCTTCAAGTTTCACTATCTAAAATGATACACAATCAACCTATAGTAATGTCTAGTGGTGTACAGTTGTTTGATGTTATAGATGTGGTTGATTGTGCAGATACGTATAAAGCTGTTTTAGAAAATGGAAAAAGACTTGAAAATTATATTGCTGGTTCAGGAAATCCTCAAATGCTTAAAAATTATATACTTGAGATGAATAATTTGTTTTCAAATTATGAAGGACTCACAATTGATTCCAACAACTCCGCCGATGTTGTTTTAAGTAAAGAAAATTTTGATACCTCTCGCCTAGTTAGTGATACAAACTTTATACCAAATATTTCGTTTCGTGAATCTATTATTCGACTTAGGGAATATTTAACAAAATATGACATTAGATACCCATAACTTAAATTAATCATTTACGTCTATGAATTTTTCTATTGTAAGCAGACACTAAAAAAGAGGGTCATTAACAACTAGAGATGAGCAACTTATTGTTTTTATGTCCAAAATAAATTCTGGTCAATTTTCTTTTCGCTTATGAGCTTATTTAAAACACTTATTCTTTTTTCACTTCCACTGATTTCATATTTTTTAAAGTTGTAGATTAAATCATCTATTCCTTTGTGTAAATTGAATTCAATATTATAGCTTGGGTAATATTCATTCAATTTACTAAAATCTAGTTCGTAAGATCTTTGATCTGCATCATGTTGTCCAAATGTAATTGTATCTAACTTAAGTCGGTCACCAATTATCTCAGCTATTTCTTTAATAGAAAAGTTCATAGTGTCACTTCCAACATTGAATATTTCTCTATCCATATTTCTTTCATCATTTAAAATCATTTCTATTGCCGTACATATATCTGCAATATGTATTATTGGCCTCTTTGGTGTTCCGTCGGATAGAAGATTTATTTCCCTATTAACATATGCACCGTATGTTAAATCGTTCACTACAAGATCTAAGCGTAAATTGTTCGAAAACCCGAATGCAGTAGAGTTTCTTAAAATAGTTGTTTTAAAAGAAAATTCATTATCAAGAATATATTCTTCATTTTTCACTTTTGTTTTTGAATATTCGGTCAAAGGGTTCAGTTGTGATGTTTCTTGCATTATTTCTTGAGAAAAGCCATAGACACTCGCCGAAGACATATAAATAAATTTTTTAACATTGCTATTATTTGCAAGTTCCAAAAGACTTTTAGTTCCAAAATAATTTATGCTATTTGTTAATTCCTTATTTAAGTCACCTAACGGATCGTTAGATAGTTCTCCCATGTGCACTATAAAATCAACATTATTTATATCTTCTTTTAAAATATTTCTAATATCTTTGATTTTTGTTGATTCAAATAATTGGTTTTCTTCATATTTATATTGAAAATAATTAGTATCTAATACTTCAAATTCAAAAACGTCAGAAAAATTATTAACAAAATAACTTCCAATATACCCGAGACCACCTGTCAGCAATATTTTTTTCATTATTTTATTTTTTTCATTATTCTTACTGTTGCCATAGACAGAAGCGAACTGCTAACCCCTTGTTTTTTATGAATTTCAGATCCTACCATGCCATTGAGACCTGATAAAAAAATTGAATTTTCCTTATCCATAATTACTTAATATCTTATCTAACTTTATAAAATAATTTTATAACTATTGATCTTTTGAAATTTAACTGTATTCAGACTTTTTATTAAGATATAGCTACTTGTAAATGATTAAGCGTTTATATTCTTAATTGAATCTAAATGCCAAATCTCTAGGTCCCTAAAGTAATCTTTGCCCAGATCATTAAACCAATTTTTAATTTGATCTAATCTCCATGCATACTGTGGATATATATCATCTAAATTTGGACGATTTATATCGTGATCTAAATACTTTGGAATCTTTTTAGTTTTAAATTTATTTTTAATATCAGTGACAAATCCGTCTGCTTCAAGAGTAATCCTATATTTGTCATTTATACCTCCAGCATTTTGACCATCATTTTGTATTAACTCAGCACATCTATACCAACATTGTTTCAATTGAAATGCTTCCCAGTTTGAAAATTGATAATGAAGAACTGCCCCAGTTTTTAGTCCAAACCTAATTCTATTCAAGCTAGGAGTTCTTGCTGGGTGAGTTGGCCATGAAACATCATATTTCTTATAATTTTGATTTTTAAATTGTTTCTGTTCAAAATTTACTATTTTGTCATCGTGATATACAAAATCTTTATAGTTATTTGTCCAAACACTTTTATCATTTTTATATCTATCAAGAGATTTCCAAATAGACATCCACATAAATTCTGCACTTTGGCCTTTATCAAGTTTTTTAATGAAGCTCATATTATCTTTTAAATTAGAACTTAAAGCCTCATCTGCATCTAAAAATATAAAATGAGTGCCTTTATGTTCTCGACCTAATTTAAGGAGATTAGACCTTACTTGATTCTCGACAGAACCATACTCGTTGTTTTTTGTATTTTCATAAACTGTAGCTCCAAGTTCACTAGCTACTTTTCCAGAATTATCTGTTGATCTGTCATTTATGCAAACTATTTCATCTGAAATATTATATGCAGACGGGATAGAAGTCTTTAAAAAAGTCTCTTCATTTCTAAATGGCATCAATGTAATAATTTTCATAATTTTTTAAATCTATTTAAAAGGATTATTTTACTTAAGTTTAATAATTTTAACTATCTGATAGTTTGAATTCTGAAATATAAAATCCCTCCCTTGTATCCTCTATCAAAAGACTTGAATCTTCTACCCTGTCATATATTCCACTTGCGATAAAGAGAATGTTTTTCCTTTGATCATACTCACAAAATGTCTTTGAAATACCAATTCCATAATCACCAGAAACTATGATTACATTTTTACCATTGATTTCAAGCCAATCTAAAGTATCCAGGCTCAATTCTTCTTTTAATGTAACTTTTCCATTTAGTTTTGGTTCATTGACTGTTAAGTTATACCAAAAGACTTGGTGTGAAAATATTACTATTGTTTCATTAGTAGATTGTTTTATAAAATCATTGATTCTTACTTGATCAGCTAATGCTGGCTTCCAATTGAAGGTGCTAAAGTTAGCAACAATCATATCTAAAGAATTCAAATTAATAAAATTTAAATCTGAATCAAAAACTTTATAAAAATTATTTGACCTTCCCGCATCAATATCGTGATTTCCAACCGCAATATAGTATTCACCAAAATAGGTTGAAATTTGATTTTTGACTAATTCTAAATTTTCGAGAGAACTTTCACGAACTATATCGCCGGTCAAGATCAGTATTTGATTGTCTATAGATAGCGATTCAAAGAAGTTTAAAACCGAATTACTTAATCCTAAGTTATTTCCTGAGTGTGATCCATATGCATGGCCAATGACATAAACATTATTTACTGACGAAATATTTTGTTTTTCTTCATAATTTATTTTTGAAAAAGTATTTAGACAAACTTCCAAATCCAAATTTTCTAAATATGTCTCTTGGTCTTCAATTGATTCTGTAACATCTAAGCTACTGGTAGTTTCATTTGAATTTATATTTTCAATTTGAAAAATATAAATAGATGATAAAAATATTATTGTATAAATGATATTTAAAGATTTATTCTTATTGTTTAAATAATAATTCATCAGAGTTGAAATTATTACTGTAGAAAACAATAAGATCCTGGAAAAATTAAAAAACTTTAGCGCATAAAATAAAAAACAAATCAGTATTATATCGATTAAATTAATTTGAATTTTTTTTATCAAGATGTTTTGAATTAAATAGCGTAAAGTAGTGTGTGCAAAGCCGCAAAAAATTGAAAACAATAGTATTTTATAGTCAATTCCTAAGTCATTTATTAATTGAATTTCAAATTCGAAATAAGAATTTATAATGCTTGGATATAATTTAAACTTTGCAACAATTAATACGAAATACAGAATTGTAAATCTGTAAAATATATTTAAATACTTCAAAGAATTTCCCTTTAATCTAGTCTTGTTAAAATTTTGTAATTATGTTCAGTTTAAATTTTAAATTTAAAAATTACTTTAAATATCAATAAAAGTCATATCAATCTGCTGAACTATCTTAAATTAAGCAAACTAGTGTGATTTTAAGTCATATAATATAATACGATATGGTTAAATATCTAGGCTTTGATTTCTTTATTGATATTAATACAATAAGACTCTTAATCTTTAGTGCTCTTTTAGGAAATATTTTTAGATTACTTCTTAGCGTTATCCATAATCAAGTCTGGACAAGATCCAGACTTCAGTTTCTAACTTTTTCATTCTTGCCGGCAATTACTTTTATAATTACAAAAACAATTGCTGGAAATATTGCACTTTCTCTTGGTATGGTGGGCGCACTATCAATAGTAAGACTTAGAACCCCAGTAAAGAATCCTTTTGAATTAATAGCATACTTCTTTCTAATTACTCTAGGAATAATCACGAGTGTAGACCCAAATCTAGGAATAAATTTCTTAATAACAACAATAGTTATCTCCATTATTATTGAATTACTCAATAATAATTTAAAACGATTCTTTAAAAATCAAAGATTCACCTTTATGGATCAGCAAAATATTTCTACTTTAATAATTACTACTACTGAGAAAATTGAAGAAAATTCTACTTTAGAAAATTTGGTTAGCTCATCATATAGTGAAGATGAGTATCGCTACACATTTGAATCTGAAGATCCAGAAAAGCTTAATTTAATTATTAATTCAATCAGTAAAGAAAATCTTAAATCATATTTTGTAGAAAATGGATCTGATTAATCAAAAAAAAGATACCCCAAATTATCTTTTAATTGTCACACTAGCACTGTTAGTAGGATTGATCTACACAAACACAGGTAATACTGAATCAAATACAGAAAGTTCTAAGGAGCTTGCTTTTCGAGATATTGAAGATTTAATTAATCCTATTTGCAATGGTATTTCTTTTAGTGAGTTGGAGAATCTTTCATACCAAGATATTAAAATTATTGATATAGAAATACCTCAGAGTCAAAATTGGTATGAAAATCTTTATCAAGCGTACATCTATTCAAAAGATCCATTAGGGAACTACCTTAATGCAATGTTCAAAGACGAATTCAATGCAAATGTAACTGTTAGGTATAGAAATAATAATGATTGCGCATTTAACGCAAGTATCAGAATAAATGGAGATTTACCTGATCACCTTGATATAGAAAATTTGATTACTTCATTAGATGTAACGTTAGAAGAGGGAAATATTTTCGGCATTACTAGATTTAAATTACTTATCCCAGAAACAAGAAGAAATGACGAGGAAATTTTTACAACTTCACTTTTAACCCACTTGGGATTTTTAAGTCCGAGAACATTTTATGTTCAATCAAGTATTAACTCAGGAGCTCCATACAAATTTATATTCCAAGAAAAATACGCAAAGGAAATGCTTGAATATAACGGTTATAGAGAGGGACCAATTTTAGAGATGAATGAAGAATATGTTTGGAACTCTGATAAGGATGGATTTTTTAGAGCTGATTGGGATTTCGATAAACCTCCTATAGAAATTGGAAGAGTAACCAACACAAGATGGGCAAATTTAACAAAAGAAAACCAAAAGATTTCTTTAGAAGCTTTGGAGGCGTTTAATAAAGCATTGGCTCAAAGTTTAATTTTCCCTTCTACACTACAAAGTCTGCACACTGAAATGCTTGGCCTAAACTTTGAGAAAATATATACATTCGAAGCAGCAGCAAGAGCATTAATAGCTGGCCATCAAATTGTGATTAATCACAATAGAAAATTTTTTTACAATAAATTATCAAACGAATTTATTCCTGGATATTACGATGGTATGCCTGAATTGTTTGAAAGTCCTCCTAAAGAAGAAGCAATAGTAGACATAGAAGCACTTTCTAGAGGGGCAATTAATGCTGAAAAAATTCCAATTAATATTGAAAAACTTACTTCTGAATTACAAATTAGAGGACTTGATATGTCTGAAAAGGAAGTAAAAAAATGGATAGATGTTTTTAGATCAAATCTTAAAATAATAAGTCAATTTAAACAAAAGACAAAGGAAAGTCATCCTACATTTGACGAGCAAAAATATAATAAAAGAGAAACCGATATCTCACTATTGGTTCTCGATATAAATACATACGAAGGCAAACTATGTAACCAATATCTTGATGATTGTAGTGAGGTATCAGTAGAGAAAAATAAAAATATATTTGAAAAAGAACTAATTATTGATGGAAATACAGTTCATTTATATGCATCAAATATTGAGAATATTACAAATCCTGAATCTACATACATAGATAATAATTTTTATAAAACGATTAATATTGATTCATTTCAAATTAGAAACTATGGAAATATTAAATTTAATATTGATGAAAACCAAAAAATTATTGAATTTACCCTAGAAAATAGTAATCAAAAAGTCGTTGTAGAAGGAAATGATACAATTAAAAACTGGAAATTCATTATGTACGACTCCAACAAAAAAAATAGGCTTAATTATCGAAGTGATGAAAATTTACTTACTGGCTGTCTAACATTTTATAATACGGTAGTAAATAATATTGAAATTAAAGCCTTTGATTCCCACTGTGAAGATAGCGTTAATTTCATAAATGCCTATGGAAATGTATATTCTATTGAAATTGGAGATTCTTTAAATGATGGATTAGACATAGATAGTTCAGATTTAGAAATTAAAAATATTATTATTAGCAATTCTGGAAATGACTGTGTTGACTTATCATCTGGAAACTATAAACTAACAAATTTAGAATTAATCAGTTGTAGTGATAAGGGAATTTCCATAGGTGAATCTTCTATTGTAGAAATAAAGGAATTGAATAGTTCAATTACAAAAACTGGTATTGCTGTAAAAGATAGTTCGAAAGTTGTAATTGAAAAGTTTTTTGGGGACAATAATAAATATTGTTTACAACTTTATCAAAAAAAACAAGAATTTGGCCCATCTAAGCTAATAATTTCAAATAATTTATGCAAGGCCGAAATGAGTAATTATATTCAAAAAGGATCAATTTATGAGGAAAACTGAAATAAGAAAAGAATATAAATTTATTACTGATAATCAAAGTGAATCCAAACATACAATTTTTATTAGAAAAAATTATAAAAAACTATATCCAAGCAGAAAAATAACTAGCTTATATTTTGATACAATCGATATTAAATTATACAAAAAATCTTTAGATCTAGATATTGATAAATTTAAAGTTAGATTTAGGCAATACAACAACATTGGTGATATATTTAAGGAAATAAAACTGAACTTATCCGATGGACGACAAAAAGAGATAGAAAAAACAAATTATAAATCACTAGATGAAATTAAATTCTTTCAATATCAAGGGCTCAATCTTTTTCCAATTATAAAAATTTTTTTTGATAGAGAGTATTTTTATCATGAAGGGGTAAGGGTGACTATAGACACTAACCTGCAAGCAAAAATTGATAAATTTTTTAACCTTGCCGAACCAACCTATACCTCTGATAAGAATATCGTCGAGTACAAGTTGAATGATTCCTTCAAAGAGCACAGTAGTGAAATAAGTAAAAGACTTTTGATTAATGAATCTTTATCAATTGAAGATAGTTTTTATAAAAATCCAGTTAGTTTTTCAAAATACACTTATACTCTTGGAAAATTATCCAAAAATATTTAAGGCAGTTCTTTGTTTTACTGAAGCCATTATTATTCAAAATTTTAAGTTTTATTATCAATAAATACTAGGTTTCCTGATATTTCATTTGTTGTAAGACTCTGCCAATATTCAATTAAATTTTGAACTTTATTTATATCATTAATTTTTTCGATAGTTAATGTCCTTATGCCATCTCTAATGTAAATATAGGGAGTATGATTATTTAGTTTTTTTGCTATTTTAACTAAATCGTCGAAACTGCTTAAATCTAATTCAATCATTAAATTTTTGAATAAAATTTTATTATCAATTATTTGTAATGCGATACCATAATCAGAACCCTCAGCATCTATTTTAATAATGTCATAATAACTGGAAAGATACCTTTCTTTTTTATAAAGCGTCTTGATAGTATAAGTTTGAATACTTACTTTATTTATAATTTCATTTTCCAAATTAAATTTTTTCAAGTTTTCCTTTTTTTGTGTAAAAAGAGCTGAGCTTTTATTAGGTGCGTAAAACAAAGAAATTTCATCTTTATCACTAATTCCATAATTGTAGAAATTAGCTTTTACAAATTTTTTATATTTGAATCGAAAATTTTGTTTTAATATTTTAAATGATTCTGGATTTGGTTCAAAACAAGTAATATAAAAATTTTGTGAATAATTATTGCGTGAAATAATGTTAAATATTTCCCCTCGGTGTGATCCTATCTCTAATATTTTTACTTTTTTCTGCATGTGCATTCTTGACAACATAAAATCAACTTCCATATGTTCAATAATTTTTATATTTTTATTATTAATTTTCAGCTTTTTCAATACAATTTTTAAATTTGTTTTTATTGGAGTTGGTATTAACTTTTTAATAAAGTTAATCATATAATTCTAAAATATTTTAAAGTTCGTATGGCAAAATATATGATCAAGAAAAAAACAATAATGGCAGAAGAAATTTGTACAACACTAAGTCCGGGAGGAATATACATTATGAGGCTAATTATTCCTGTAATACCCCAAAAGATTGCCTGATAAATTGCTTTTTTTCTTTCTTTAAAATTATCTGCTTTTCGGAATCTATCCAAATATTTTCCAATAATTTCAGCAATAAT
>MDSV01138463.1_pt1 | contig 13677 bp, 8 predicted proteins | sample 810851 | NCBI WGS metagenome assembly MDSV01 (sample SAMN05326640, study PRJNA326480) | marine metagenome | isolation source: seawater | place: Atlantic Ocean: North East | collected 2012 | reverse complement strand
GTTGGTAGTGCAACTTTACCAGCAACTTCACCAGCAACATCAAAGAATGGGTTCGAGGAACCGAGCTCGGTTGAAATTCGGACGATATTGTCGCCTTCATTTGCTTCAACAATGGTGTTTCCTGGGTCGACAACGACGTAGACGTTCTTGCTACCTGCAGTAACTGGGTAAAGCATGTACAGCTCGATTACACGTTCTGTTTGAGAATCGTCTGGCTTGTCCAATGCACCAATAATTTGTCGCATGACAATACTCTCTTCATCACACATGTTGTTGTTCTTGCGAATCTCTTTCAGCATGTCATCGTCATCGTACTCACAAAGAATGACTTCGATATCTGAAGCGTGAACGTTTCCTGTGTTTGCAATCTCAATACGAATTGGGATTGATTCACCAACATCTGCTGAAGTGACATCAGTCGAGGCTGAATTCACAACGAGATCTGGTGCACGTAGGTTGATGGTCACAATCTTCTCGTTTGAGTCCAACAGATCGCCGACCCATGACGCAGAATCATCATGGTCGCCACCTTCCTCAGCGTTGCCCATCATCGAGACTACCTTGAGACCAAGGCTTCGAGTGAGCAACTGTGCTCCTGGGTCAATTGATACGACTGCAACCATGGTGTATGTTTGGTATGGGTCCATTTCCGGTAGTCTCCATTCATCAATGTCCGACAAGTACACGCAGCTGTCTTCTGGGTAGGATGCTGCCGTTGAGAGTGTTGTTACACAATCCTCCTCACTTTCGAGATCCAATCCAACTTGGCGAATCATTCGCCAATCGACATCCCAGCCAGCAAGTGTACCCATTCCGGGTTCTTCGTTGACTGTAATGTCTGAGCCTGAACGTACGGATGTGTGATTGTCAAGGGTTGGAACGTCGGGAACGTTTCCTGCGTTTGTGATGTTGACGATGAATCGTACAACACGGCCGGGTGCAGAAGTCTTGACATCGTTTTCTACAGTTGAGTCCATCGTGATTTGCATATCGTGGAATTCACGGACTGTTACTGTCAATGTTGTAATGTCTCGCAGGCGAGTCATACGTCCTGATGCATCCTCATCCTTTTGTTCGGACTTGGTGTGGAAGACCACTGTGTAGTCACCAGCAGGCACTTGTTGTGGAATGTCCATGAGAACCTCAAAGGTTTGAGATGAGCCTGAATCGAGTTCTTCCAAGGTGTTACGAGGGATGGTAATGTCCCAAATGACATCGACTCCGGAGGAATCAGTTACACGTGCAAGGGTGTAATCGAATCGATCTGGACCGTTTCCGTTGTTGTTAACTGTGGTTGGGAGAATGATGGCGTCACCAGGATTGACAGTGAGCTGTTCATCATCTACGAGGGCGACATCGGTCTTGAGTTGGTAGACGTGATCAACGTCAACTTGCAGAATCTTGGCGGCTGAAATCTTAGGATACCCTTTGAGATTTGCCTTGATTGTCACTGCCTTTCCGAGGCCCGCTGGGGCATCATCTGGCGCACAAATCTTAACCTTGACAACGTGCATTCGGTAATCATCGCCTGACATGAGAACCCAAGGATAAGATACTCCGTCAGGGTTTAAGCTAAGTCCGTTCGGGAAGATAACTTCTGTAGTCCAATTGTCTTCATTTCCAGTTGTACCAGGGGTTGTAAAGACGAGATCGCCAGTATCGAAGTATTTCTCGACTTCAATTTCGAATACATGACAATTCGGATCCAATGCATTCGGAGCATACGGAGCAGGCGTTACCATCGCTTCTTGGTCTGTAATGTTGAAAACAATGTTATTCGAAGAGCGGATTGAAACGAAGACCCCCAGTTCAAGAATATCGTATGTTCCTTTCTCGACAGACTTGACAGGTTCGCCTGCAGACCAACCCTTCAGCAAGATAACGAAGGCCCCTGGGTCTTCAGAGGTTGGGACATTAATCTCGAGATTCTTGGTCACTGTTTGTTGCGGGTCAAGTTGTACACTGAGCGGGAAGTTAACATCCCAAGCGAACGGCAGGAGCCACTCTTGACGACCTTCTAAAGTCTGAGGATCCCAAAACAGGAATGTGTCAGCAACGTTCCCTGTATTGGTGATTGTGATCGAGAAAATCGCAGTTTGGCCCTGTTCAACGTCGGCTACACTGTGCGATGCATCAAGATCGATTCCGTGGACAACGTCCATCAGAGTGAGTGTTGTAATCTCGGAGCGGATTGCAGGGTCCTTGTAGGACTTAGCGTCCACTCGGATTTCAGCTAACTCATCAGCACCTGCTTGATAGATCGAAGGAGCCCGAACCCGGAGGTAGAATCGAATTGATTCTCCACCCTCAAGTGCGATTTCAGTATCTGGGAAAATTGCAGTATGATTATCTGCGAAGAACAGAGTTGCTGTCCAGTTGGTTGGAACGCCTGTGATGTTGAGTCCGTAACTGTCTGCTACCAAGTCCTTCGGGCCCGGTGTTGAGTTGTTCATTGTGAGATTGTATATGGTTTGTTCACCGGGTTCAATCACATGATAGAACGTCTCGCCATCATCGAATTCAACATCGACTTGTCCAGTCAATACGTGAGAATAACAGACCGTGAATCGGTTGTTATTGGTCTCATCGTTACACTTGTTCGTATCCGACCAAGCCACGTGAGCGCCGCTACCCAAATCGTTCGAGAAGGCGGGCGGCATACCGATGCTTGGCTTGTACCCTGAATTCGGACCCAATTTGTTCGAGGACCAAGAGGTGATTGCAACCGTTTCCCATGGGTCAAGAGCTGTTAGTCCGTCGCCTTCGAGAGAAGTATGGTTCAAACGTACGTAAAGGAGTTCTTCACCTGCAGAGGTGTTTGCAGAATCGACCCAAGCAATGTGGATTTGGTTTTGATCGTCAGTAAGGAGTGAAGGGAAGACCGAGTTGCCGCCCCATGGAGCATTTGGTGGCAGGCCTGCGTTGGTCTCAACGTTTGAAATCGGAGTGTCGTTGATTTTCTTAATTGCGTAGGTAGAGAGTCCATCATCGCGACCATCGAATTCACCAGCGCCTTGGAGGCGGAGTTTTGTGTAGTAAATTTCGTAGTTGACGTCCTTCTCAAATCCATAGTCTCTGCCGTCCATCCATGCAATGTGGGTGTTTCCTTCCATGTCAACACCGATAGATGGGTGGAATGAGTATGCATCATCGATTGTAACGCGTGTGTCGTTAACGACAACAAGGTGGCCGTCGGCTCCTTTTCCAGTATCCTCAACGTAGGCGCCGTTCTGAGTGGTGGTTCCTGAATCACCAGGTGTCCAAGTTAAATCATTGTTCATCTTGCCGTACGGGTCGAGAACAGACATGTAGATTTCTCGAGAGTTGTTGGTTGAAATGTAAACCATTGCTTCGACGAGTAGTGCCATTTGGGCTGTATTAGCCCCGCTGGATGGGAACTCATAGACTTGTCCGCCAGCATCGGTTGAACGTATAGTGTTACCTGGGCAGTTGCGCGCAGCTACACTCTGAACGCCGTTCGGGCATTGGGAGAGATCCTTGAAGTGGGATTGAACGTTGGTTGCGCCACCATAGGTTTGTCCATACATGCCGACTGGCACGACGCCTGCAGTGACACAGTTATCGTGTGCTTCCTCAATGGAAGTAGTATCGTCAGCCTGTTGTGATGGGTCACCATCTTTCGGACCTTCATCGGAAATAGGAATTACAATTTTGGTTGCATTTGGGTTCCACTTGTGATCGTCTTGTGTTGGTGGATTTCCGGGAATGTTACCGTTAGAATCTTTCCAAGAAAGGCAAGCCCAATTTGTACCTGGTCCCCAATCTTCTCCGGAGTACCCAGAGTATGTGTTTCCGTTGTAAACGGTTCCAGGAAGTTTTCGGATACCGCCGGAGTCATCTCCTTCGACAATCCCTAGAGCTGTTGGCCGGGGGCCAGCGTTCTGGTTGTAGCTAGCGCAATTTCCGCTACTAGCCGCACCTGGCAAACTGTTGCCGAGACCGTAAATAGTTTCGTACACGGTCATGTTTCCTTCTTCTAACAATGGCTTAATTCCTTGGAAGGAACCACTGCCTGAAAAACTACCACCGTAAATGACAGTACAAACATCAGCCCATTCGGAGTACATCGATCCTGATGTATCGATGACGAAAACAAGTTCGACCTTGCCTCCGCGCGTGTCGTCCCATGCGATTTGGACCAAATCATTGGAGTCCACAACAATGTCAGGGTGACCCTTGTGACCAATGATTGGAGTTAGAAGGGTATCTTCGAATAACGTGAGGACGGACCCGCCGCTGAATTCTGGTTGGATCATGGTGTAGTAAATTTGGGGCTGGTTGAAGAACCGTTGAAGTTCATCATACGAATCCTGCCATGCGATGTGAAGGTTTCCTTGACTGTCGACGTCGATGGATGGCCAGTCGCGGTCTTGAGCGCGCATCGAAATAATGGTGTCGTCAATGACTGAGATGCCGAATTGTCCTGTGTCTTCAGCAGCCATGCCGTCGAGCGGTGCGAGGTATGGGTTGATGGACGTGTACATGATCTTGTGCTGGCCGGATTTATCTGCCCAGACCAAGTGGATTCGGTCGTTGTCGTCAATGACCATATCTGGATGCCAGACCTTGTGAAGTCCGGGGTTTGTGATTTGGGTAGCGTCAATAAGTGTTTCACCACGTGGCGAAATCATCGAGTAGTACAGGTGCTGCGTGTTTCTAGCCCATACGATGTGGACGTTCCCTTCACTATCCGATGCTACAGCCGCTTGACTGTCAGAGGCTGTTCCGCCGTCGACAACTCGCACTGCTTCAGTGATGACAACTTGAGATGCTTCCGCTTGTTCGGTTCCAAGAACCATTCCTGAAAATAAAGATAGCAGAAATAGACTGACGAGAGTTATCGATTTGGTTGTTTGACGCATGGTACCACCTGTGTAACGAGAACGTGTATTCACCACTACTTAATCGCGACCCTTACGCGTCAGTTTCAAAACGCATCAGGAGGCTGTTTTCAGGCCCATTCTTCAGGATCCAACCCCGTGCCAAATGGCATGGTATCATTATACTCAATTTGGGCAGGTTCAGAAGGTTTGTTTTCAGTTTGATTCTGTTTCTTCTGGTTGGCCCAATCGTCTACAGGGCCCGGCTCTCCCTTTCCAGGGCCATATGCGAATTTAATCTCATGAATCATACTCAATTTTGCAAGCCACAATCGACGGAGGCTGTGCATGAGGGCATTCTTGTTCAACCCATCAAACCAGATTGGAAGGCTGACGTTGAACGCTTGAAGTGGTCCTGGCTTCTCCTTACCATCATGGCCCATATGGATGCCCCAATCGAGTTCTGCACGCATCAGTGAAAGCCGACATTCGTGAACCCATTCAGACCATACCTCTGGTTCTTCATTCATGTGTTCTTTCATCTGGTCTTGTTGGCCCGAATCAACACGTGTCATACTGGAAACAAAGACAAGGTCTCGCCCTTTGGGTAGAACGACAGCAAACATGTGTCCTTGGGGGCCCGGAGGGTAGCGAACCAGTAAGTGCGCATCAGCACGTGGGTCGTTTTTGTCACGAATTTCAAGTCGCTCACTGGCAAGCCATTGCCGGATTTGTTGTACCTGACCGGAATCGACCATGTTGTTGCGGACCGTTAGGGTAATTTGAACTCAACGCTTATTGAGAGGTTAAATCCGATGTAAGCGAGCGAAGTCGTTCTTCGAGACTTTGCGCGTAGGCACGTCCTGTTGTAAGCCGTGAAATGGCCCTGCGGGTGTCGACATATCCGTCCCACCAAAATCCAAACATTCTGCCTGAACTCCAGAAAAGAGGGAACATTAAGACATAAATTACTACTAAGGAAATAATTTCATCTCCTGCGAATGTCAATATGTCAATGGAAAGAATGGAAGATACATCAGAGGCATTCAACCAAACAAGCCATGTTCCAGCAATTGCGCAGAACGGCCAGATCATTACAGAACCAAACATCGCTGCCAAAAACTGGTATGTCGTTCTTGCATCGACGCCCTCGTCCGTTCGATCCCCAAGAAATCGCCCAAGAGTAAGTTGTGGAGATAATGAGAGAATAAACGCAGGCAATAACGCTGCCATGAGAAGGGTCTTGATTCCGAAACTTATGCCATGAAGAGGATTGCCTTTTCGTAAGCGAAGTCCGGACGAATCCAGGTCTCTACCATCGAGATTCCGTTCCTTCAATTGAATGTGAATCGCCTTCGCAGAATCGACTACGGGGTGGACAACCTCAGGCGGTTTCCCGTCCTCACCCTCTGGGTGAGCTTGGTAACGATCCCTGACCTCACGTGCTGCGAGAACTTCTTTTCTCCATGTGGAAAGAGGATTCTTGTCCCTCCTTGATTCAAGTTGGGCAATGAGATGGTATGCGCCGTGCTCCTCCCAACTTGAGACATTCGGTGTAATTGGAAGAAGGTGGGGGCGCAAACCGTCGCGAAGAGAGCGGACAAGATCGCCCGGTGGTTCAACCCATTCCCGCTTTTCTACCGCTTGGATAAGATCTTGTGGAATCTCATCTTCTGGTAAGTAATAGGGCTCTACAAATTCCACCCACATGTCTGTACGGTAATGGTGCCTGGTTCGGAAGTGAAGTCCCACAGGTTGGAGGACAGGGCATTTTTTCCCGGATGCCTTTGAGATTGCTGCGGCTGCAAGGACGGTTCGCATAGGCCCAGTTCTAAATCGCAACATGTGTGCTAGGTCATGGCTTGTTCCTTCTGGAAACAGAACACAACCAAACCCGCTCGAAATACCAGTTGCGAGCGTGAGGAGGGAGCGTCCATTCAGATTCGTAGCTTCTTCTTCACTGCAACCTCCTCGGAGAAGTTCTGCCTTCCGAACAACTGGTTGAACTGCGAGTCTACGAGTCCAGAAAGAAAGTACTGGCCTCGTTACCAAATCGTGCCGGCCGCCCATGACGAATTCCTTTGGATGTGCAAGCATAATCCCGAGTGGATCGATGAGGCCATTTGTGTGCCAAGCGGCACAAAGTGAACCCCTGTCCGCAGGGATATGCTCCATTCCAGAATATTCGATTGAACGAAATTGGTTTGCAGCTGTTCGGCGACAAAAGAAAAAGGCAAGTTTTGTCCAGAACGGGCTCCCAGGAGTGTCTTTGTCGAAGGAAGGCATCGGAGTATTGAGCAACTTTTCCATCTTCATGTTGGCCGAAGATTTGGATAAAACGGGGAGAGCTTCCCCCCGATGGTCAACGACACCGTCGAATGGAGCAACGCCTTTTACCATCGTTAGACCACCTTTGTAATCGTGCTTGCCAAAAGGCCCAAAGCATCATGATCGGGTTCACCAATTGGAGAATGCGGCCACATCGCTGCAAGAGTTGAACCAGAGTCTCCATTTGTCCTTGGGAGAACGTGGATGTGAACATGAGGTATTTCCTGGCCTGCAAGAGGACCGTCATGAACGATGACCGTGAAGTCTCTCGTATCGAAATATTTGGAGAGAAGCGCTTGGACGCTTACAACACCATTCATCAGATTGCTTCGTTCCACTTCAGAAAGTTCGGCCATTCGCTGCACTGGAGTGGTTGGGATAACAAGTGTGTGGCCCTCTCGCCGTGGAAAAATGTCCAGAAATGCGAACCATCCCTCTCCAGAACCGATGGCATGGGAAGGGATTTCTCCAGAGAGGATTCGTTCGAAGAGTGTTTCTTCGGCCATATTCATCCCAATTGGATTATACAAATAATCAAACCGCAGCGGTTGGGGATAGAATCCAGTTTCCTGAGGGGCCCTTTCGCAAGGCGAGAGTGCCTTGTGTTCCATCTGCGAAAACAAGGTTATGGTGAAGTTGTTCAGCATCGGTTTCAGTGAAATCAGCCCGTTGGTGTAGGCCTCTTGATTCGGTTCGAAGAGATGCTGATTGGACGTATGCCTGTGCCATCCGAATAGCTGCTTGGGTGCGGAGAATCTCAAGCAAATTTTGGTTGGCAATCAATGAGGTTTGATCGGAATAGAGTTGCTCCCCCTTGACAGAGAGTTGATCAAGCATTTCTGCTGCATTATCATAATCAGCGGCCACCGTAGCAGGAGACTGAAGCGAAACAAGAATCTCTTTGAGGCGAGTGAGCAAAGGATTCAATCGTTGAACAGGACCTTCTGATTCTCCTCCGAGCATGCTGAGTTCGGCTTCCGCAAGCCCATGTGCTTCTTCAAGAGCGGATGCGGCAGTGAATTTTCGGGATTCTATCCAGCCAGCAGCATGCATTCCAGCAGCATCACTAACGGCTAGTGCGTCAAGTAGTCGGTTACCCCCCAACACATCGGCACCGTGGAATCCGCTTGATGAAGCGGAACCTGCAGCGTAAAGCCCAGTAAACCATCGAGCCCATGATTGAAGAACAACTCGACCGTGTTCATCGACAGGCAGTCCTCCAATGGTGTGGGCAGGAACTGGCGCAACTTCGACGGTTTGTCGGTTCATGTCGATGCCTGTTCGTTGCTTGATGTTGTCAAACATCACGGACCACCAGGCAGCATGTTCACCAAGATTTCGAGCATCGAGAACTGTCATCCCTGCTTCATGCATCTTTGCACAAATTTCGGAAGTTGGAGTGGTTGCACTTGTCTCTAATGGAGTTCCTGAAGGGACGTGAAGCGTTGCACCATCAGAGAGAATTGCTTGTGGGATAATGAGGTTCGTTCCGACTACGCCCAGAGGGGTTTCTGCAATGAACTCCATATTCCTCAACGGTGCTCCAGCACGATATGCGAGATCCATTCCAAGAGAGGATGGTCCATTGGTAAACGCTCCTTCGAAGCCTCCGTCAGCGATGATAAGTGCTTTGCATTGGATTGAGAGAATTCGCCCGTTGAGCATATCGATTGCAACCAATCCGTTCACAGAATAATCCGTGTGAACCAACTCAAGTGGAATCTGATCGCCACGGCGAGTTACGCCATGCTTCATGCACTGTTCTTCCAGAACTTGTTGGAGTTCTTGGGCAGTAGCATCTCCTGCATTGCACAAGCGAGGTTTTGAATGTCCTGAGGCGTAATGACCCTTCACGATTCCTTTTGCGTCGCGACGGAAGTTCACGCCACGGCGTTCGAGGAGATCGACGATTCGGAGTGCTTTTGTCGTGTGATGTGCCACGATATCTTGGTCACTAAGGAAGCCTCCCATTTTGATGGTGTCTTCTCTGTGTCCCCTGTTGCTCTCTTCTTGAACATGGCAAGCTATACCATCCAATGCCTCGATTCCGGCATCGCCAAGACCTGAAGGGCTCATCATGAGAACGCTTGCACCATCTTTCGATGCTTGTGCAGCAGCAGACAATGCTGCTGGGCCATCTCCTAGAATCACGACGTCCCATGCTTCCATACCATTACCCCGGTAATCTAAGCGAAGCAAACCCCCGCAATAAGCAAAGCGCTTGTTCCGCTTCAAATGGTTAACTCGTTGAGCCAGGGATATCGAGTTCAGAAAAGCGTCGAACACGTAGCAATTGACGGATTCTTTCAATCCGTTGACGGCTCTCCTTAGGGAGTACATTTGTTCGCACGATTCTCGAGCCAAGGACAACTTCGTCATCGTCTCGAAGCGTAACCTGAACTTGCGCATCCCCCTTGAAACTTCGATCCCATGCAACGTTGACCCAAAGAACCACAGTTCGCTCAAGGTAACGCGGAAGCCAACTTAACACATCGTCTTCAGATGGATTTGTCAATTCAATTGCCTTGAGAGGTGGCGGGCAGGGTGCAAGTTCGAAACGATGGTCAATCGATTGTGGTTCACCACCCGGGACTTGGACTTCCACACGGACGTGAGTTGCATCAAAGGTTTGGTTGTTAAGGGAGATAAAGAGACTGCCTGAACCATCGTAACATGTTGAGTCGAGAGAGATGTCCATTCTCCAAGGAGAGAGGAGGATTTCGGGAGCGCCTGAAAGAAAATCATTCTGGAGGCGTTCGAACAATCGGAATGCCCCTGGCTGCCATGCCCGCGCATGCTCAAGGGCGCGTTGAAGTGTACGCCAGTTGAAAAATTCCTCTTCTGAGAGAAGCGAACGGTCAATGGCATCGGGGGACATGAAATCGCGTAATGAGTCGAGGACAGTTTGATCAGATATGATGTCGGTTGCATTCAGGTGAAGTAAGAACAGGAGGCGTTCTCTAGCTTGGATTGGATCAGTCCCAGGCAGGATGGCTTGATGGAAGCGTTGTTCCCACTCTGACCATTCGATTTGCGAATCCGGATCAAGGTGTGATTGAAGCAGTTGCCCGAGCGGTGAACCCAATTGAGTTGGGTGGTGGGTCGGAGCATAATGAATCAGTAGTGGCATTGAATCGGCCTGAAGGCGAATGTAGTATGTGGTCAAGATAGAATGGATGCTCAATCCGATTCCGGATGTCATCGAAATAAGCAACAACAAGTTCCACGCTACAGAACGGGGTGTGATGAGCATCGATAGACAGAGGAGTGTTAACGATGTTGTCGCCAAAAATGCACTGATGTTGTTTTGTCTTCGACCATCGCGCAGGCCTTCGAGGACTCTGTCCATCCCTGGTTGCGAACGGAGGGTGTGTCTTTCCCATCTCCAAATCCTCCTTGTTCACGAAGCGATATTTTCGCCTCAACAGCAGACCATGTCGCTTCACTTCCTGCGATGGGTGGTGTGAATGCTGCCAATACGGGAATCAACCAAATTGCTAGGATAAACAGCGGTGAAGTGTACGGTAAAATGGATGAATCGATGACGAGAAGGACGGCTGTTGTTGCAATTCCAAAGCCGACGATATTCCGGAATGCAAGAAAGAATGTGTTGTTGGCTATTCGGCCGCTTTTCATTCGGAAGCGCTCGCTTTTTTCCCAGGCTTCCCGTGTGCGTTCTAAGGGATCTTCGTTTCGAGCAAAGCCGTGACCGTACGGATCGGGCAAGGATTTGATGGTCCTACGCGTTCGAGCAACAATGGATTCTTCCTCGGGCTCCATCTCACTCAACTCGACTATGTGTAGCCCACATATCTCTTCTTCGCTTGCTCCACAATCAAACCAAGCAATTTGGCGGGCGTGGCAGGATTCGAACCCGCGATCTTCGGCTTAGGAGGCCGATGCATTATCCAGCTGTGCTACACGCCCAGCGATGCCAAAACGCCACCTATCAAGGAGGTTACTGTTGCTTCATTGCGGCAAATTCATGCAACATTTGCTCGATTTGTATTCGCCCTTGAGAGGAGCGTCGCAGACGTACATCGCAATCCGATAACGCGCTGAGTGCGAGAGTCAATTGATCTTCTGGCAAGTTGAGCCTACCGCCCGTGAGGACTTGATGCACCTGCTCAACAACATCCTCTGCTTCGAGACTCTGTTTGGAGATGATCTCGTCATAGATCCCTAACGCACCTTTGAGTTTCCTAGCGTTCTTGTAACCGTCTTTCTCCCATCGCCATTCAACGACTTGGCCCCTCAGTGCGGCCTCTATCATACGTTGCACTTCATTGGTTGAAATCATGGTAAGGAGACGGTGAAGGTTTTCTCTCTGTCCGAGTAGTTCTCGTAGAGCAAGTACTTCTGTTGTGAAAATGGCCTTTCGGAGATTTCCTTCTGAAATGTGTGCTATGTCTCCCAGAATTCCGCGAACTGGTTCAATACCTTCCGCTGAGCAGAGTTCTGCGAGTCTGGATTCTATTCGTTTCCTAGGAACTCCTGTCAGACGTATGTGTTGGGTCCGACTACGGAGTGCATCGATCAATCGCGAAGGTGTTTGTGCAGTGAAAATGAATCGGGAGGTCTGACTTGTTGCCTCCATCATCCTTCGCAAGAGAGGTTGACGTTTGTGGCCAAGATAATCCGCATCCTCAATAACGATGATTCGTGATATGTGGGCTTCAGTTTGCGTTCCACGTTGAGATTCGTGTCCTGCGGGGGCAATATCGTCGTCCGATACTTGGGAGAATGTTGAGTCGAATGCATCGAGTGATGTTCGACTGGCTAGAGTATCGCTTGAATTCTTACCGCCTGGTCGCAGAAATGCTTCGAAGGCGGCCATTGCACCCGCTGACTTTGCGAGATCTTTTGCTTGCAACACGTGGGTTGTTGAACGCCATGATGGGCCGAGTACTTGGCGAACGATAAGGTTCCAAGTAGCGGTCTTGCCCGAGCCGGGTGGGCCTGAAATCAACAGGTGAGGTGGATTGGCTTGTAGAGCTACGCGCTCTATGGTATCAATTGTTGATTCTTCGAGGGCTAAGTCTGAGAAACGGCGTGGCGGGTACGACTCAAGCCAACTCGCCATGCTAACCAATCAGCGACAAAGGTCTTTGACCATTTGTGTGAATTCACTCTGCCTTGAGCGTCTTCTTCTTTCGGTCTCCGCTGCTACGGCGGAGTTTCATGAAGATCTTTGATCCACAGTGACTGCAGTGGATTCCGTTTCGCTCGCGGTCAAAGCTTTCGTGGGTGCCACAAAGCGCACACTTGTAGTCTACAAGTTCCGACATAGCCAAACCGACCGACCCATTGGTTTTGAACCTGTCCGTTAAAATTCGGAACTCAAAGGCCGCCGACAAGCGGTCGTGTCATGCGAATTTCAGTCGCTTGTGCAAGGTCCGTTTCTGCAATGGCGTTTGCATCAACCATCTGGCCATCAACGAAAACCCAGTTGTTGGCTTCCTTTGCGCTCGTTGCGATTTCTTCCTTGGTCATTTCGCAAACCGAATGTCCAGAGGCGTCCGTAATCTGAACCGTGAAGGTTTCAGATCCGCCCACAATGGACGGAACCAGTCGCAAGACGTTGTCTTGACTGAGTTCGGTGTTCTCAATGGTGGCTGCGTCAACCATTTGGCCATCGACAAAGAGCCAGTTGCCCTGGTTGTTTGTCAACTCGCCTGCGAGCTCTTGCTTGGTCATGAGCATGGCTTGGTCGCCTTTTTCGCTTGCTACAAGAACGGTGAAGGTTTCAGCACCTCCAACCATTCCTGGGTTGATACGAATCTCGGTTGCATCGTTCAAATCGATGGTTTCGAGTTCTTGTGCGTTGACCATTTGTGAATCAACAAAGACCCATGTGTTTTCGTTTGCTGACACCGTGTCTACGATGTCTTGACGGGTCATGGCAACTTGCTCATGGCCTGTCTCTTTGGCTACGTGAACTGTAAATATCTTGTCTGACATTGTTCTTCCTCGCAATCTTTGAATTTCCACAGTATATTAATCGCGACAAAGTCGGCATGTTCAAGGATGTTCTCGATGCAAGGAATTTCATGGGCGAGGATACACCTCTTGTCATTGATGTTGTTGACAACGGCGGACAGTGGACACATCGTGAATGGAGGATGTTGAAGTATCTTAAAGTCGACACTCAAATTATCACGAACGACACCCCCGTCGATCAACTGCGAGAACTTGATGGTCTCATTCTCTCAGGTGGTGCAGCTCGCATCGGTCTTTCCGGTGAATTGGGGAATTGTGGGGAATTCCTCAAACTCGATGTTCCAATCCTCGGTATCTGTGCAGGCCATCAGTTCATGGCACGATTCTACGGAGGGGATGCAAGAGAATCCCCTATCCCAGAGTTTGGAGCAATGGAAATAGAGCTTCACGATGGAGGTGGCAAAATCTTTGCCAGAACTTCTGAAACACAAACTGTATGGGAATCGCACAACGATGAGGTACATGTTGTGCCTGAGGGATTCTTCATCACCGCAAGTAGTCCTTCGTG
>MDSV01105026.1_pt1 | contig 13677 bp, 10 predicted proteins | sample 810851 | NCBI WGS metagenome assembly MDSV01 (sample SAMN05326640, study PRJNA326480) | marine metagenome | isolation source: seawater | place: Atlantic Ocean: North East | collected 2012 | reverse complement strand
CTTTGAACCTCATTAAAGCATTTGTCTAAATCAATTCCAAATGCAATTCCCGCTCCATAAGTTACATAAAGAATATCTGTCAACGAATCGGCAACTTCGGTTAAATCTTTATTTTTTATAGCTTCCTCAAATTCATCCAATTCCTCTTTTATCAAATCGTACCTCAATTTTACTATCTTATCTGATGGAAACTCTGCTTTTGTCTTAACTTCTTGACCAAAAGTTTCCATAAATTTTTTTACATCATTAAAATTTGTCATAAAATCTCCACAGTCGTTTTATAAAATATTTACAAATTAACATGCTTAATATATCTTGGATATATCAATGAAATATAGAACTGAATTTGATTCTATAGGTAAAATAAAAGTTCCTGGTGATAAGTATTGGGGTGCTTCTACTCAAAGATCAAATAAATACTTTGATATTGGAGATTTTCTTGTTAGACCAATACTTATTCAATCGATAGCAATTGTCAAAAAGGCTGCAGCAATTGTAAATACTAGAAATGGTGAACTAGAAAAAAAAATAGGAAAATACATAATCAAAGCTTCCGAAGAGGTTATTAAAGGTAAACTTCATGATCACTTCCCCTTAAAAGTATGGCAAACAGGGTCTGGCACTCAAACTAATATGAATGTGAATGAGGTAATTGCAAATAGGGCAATTCAAATGATGGGTGGTAAAATGGGTACAAAAAAACCCGTGCATCCAAATGATCATGTAAACAAATCTCAATCTACAAATGATGTTTTTCCAACAGCTATGCATATAGCAGTAGCAATGAAAGCAAAAAAAAAATTAATTCCATCGCTTAAACTTTTGGAGAATGAATTGTTTAAAAAAACTAAAGAATTTAAAAAAATAGTTAAATTGGGGAGAACACACTTACAAGACGCTACACCTTTAACTTTAGGTCAAGAATTTTCAGGTTATCACGCACAATTGAAAAAATGTATTGAAAGAATAGAAAAAGCTTTAGATGAAATATATTATCTTGCACAGGGGGGAACAGCTGTTGGTACAGGATTGAATACAAAAAAGGGTTTTGATAAAAAAATTGTAAAAGAAATTAAAAAAATAACTAAACTTCCCTTTAAACCAACTAAAAATAAATTTGCTGCATTAGCATCTCACGATCCAATAGTAAATTTTTCTGGAACAATGAATACTACTGCTGTTTGTTTAATGAAAATAGCCAATGATATTAGATTTTTAGGTTCTGGACCAAGGGCTGGCTATGGAGAACTTATACTGCCCGAAAATGAACCTGGTTCATCTATTATGCCTGGGAAAGTAAATCCAACTCAATGCGAAGCGGTAACAATGGTTTGTGTTAAAGTTATAGGAAATCATAATGGAATTACTATGGCAGGTTCACATGGCCATTTTGAATTAAATGTATTTAAACCATTAATTATTCACAACATACTGCAATCAATAAATATTATGGCCGATTCTTCATCAGCCTTTTCTAAATATTGTATTAAAGATTTAAAAGCAGATAAAAAAAGAATTAAATTATTGCTAGACAATTCATTAATGCTCGTAACTGCTCTCACTCCCAAAATAGGTTACGACAACGCAGCAAAAATTGCAAAAATAGCACATAAAAATGGAACCACTTTAAAAGAAGAGGCAATAAAATCAGGTTTAATAAGTGAAAAAGAATTTTCTAAAATTGTTAATCCAAATAAAATGATTAAACCAAACAACTAAAATTATATTTTTATAATATTTCCTGAAAAAACTTTTTAAATTTAAAAAAATCTAATATTCCCAATATTCCTTCATTAAGTACATTTTCATTTAAAGATTTCTCTAAAATCGTTATCTGGCTTTTTCCAATTAATTGAGATCTATCTCTGACAACTTTTTTAAACTTTAATCTACTTCTTATTAAATCAATATATCCATCTGCATATAATGAAATTTTTTCATCATCAAAATTGTAAAGTCCAAATTTTCTTGCGAATTTATTTAAATCTTTTGATAAAAATTCCGTATTGAAATCTATTTGAGGATTTTTGTCACTTAATAGTGCTGAAAGGTTTAATTTGATCTGACTATTTTCAGAAAAATTCACTAAAGCGTTTTTTAGTTTAATATCTCCATTTTGAAATAGTAGAACCATCTTTGCATCATTAATTTTACCAAATAATGTTTCTGAGTTTTTAATTGAAATATTTAATTTTCCATTAATTTTTTTACTTAACCCCCCAGTTTTAAAAATAGGATAATAAAGTAATAGTTTTCTTAACTTTATTTTATTGATATTTAAATCAATATTAAAGTTAAATTGATCTTTTAAAAAAATATTTCCTTTAATTTTTGAGTTAATAAATTTGTTTCTTAAATAAGATTTGTCAATTTTATAGTTATCTTTCCCCTCAAAATTTAATAATAGAATACTTTCAAAAACTTTAAGCCTTAATTGTCCTATTAAATTTTTTAATGTACTTTTTTCATCAAAATTAATTTCAAGCGATTGTTTTAATTTTGGTATATTTAATTCAAGATATTTTTTTCCATTAAAATTGTTTATAAAAGTTAAATTAATTTTTTTTTCTGAAAATTTTAGGTTTGCATCTATTTTGTGTTTATTTTTTGAAAAGTGTTCTTTTAAATTAAAATCTGTAAAATTTATATTATTTTTTTGATTGTCTTCAAAAATAATTTTTGTATCTTTTAGAACTACTTTTCCTTTTTCTTTATTTGTAAAAAAATTAAATATTTTTATTAAATTTGATGGATAGATTTTAATAGTTTGTCGTAAAACTAAAAATTTTTCTAATTCAAGGCTTTCAAAGCTTTTAAGCTTTAAAGGATTTAACAGAACTTGGGTCTTTTCTATTTTTGGTTTCTTATTATCTTCAAAATCTAATTTAATATTTGTGACAATAATTCGTGGTGACGGAAATATTTTATACGATATTTTACCTTCAATTTTGGTTTTTAATTTAAAAGTTTTTTGGATATTATTCTCTAAAATATTTTTTTTTGCGTTTAAGTCAAAATAAATAGGCCTTAATAAGTAGTAAAATAAAATTAAAAATATAATTACTAATAAGCCAAATAAAATAATTTTTTTTTGTGAATATTTTTTTGTCTTAATAAAACTTAGATTTTTTAGTAAAGATTTTAAAATTTTGTCAACTGTGGCTTTCATTTGGTTGTTTTATAATCAGTTTAATGTAAAAATAAAATAATAAATAATGAAAGAAAAAAATAATTTCTTAGACGATTTGAACAAACGACAAAAAGAGGCTGTTATTAGTATTAATGGCCCAACACTTGTAGTCGCAGGTGCTGGTTCCGGAAAAACAAAAGTATTGACCTCAAGATTGGCCTATTTAGTTCGGGAAAAAAAAGCTTGGCCAAATCAAATTCTGTGTGTGACCTTTACAAATAAGGCAGCCAAAGAAATGAGAAATAGAGTTTTAAAATTTTTAGATGGAAAAGTAGAGTCGCTTTCTTGGCTTGGGACCTTTCACTCAATTAGTGTTAAATTTCTTAGAAGACACGCTGAGGCAATAGGATTAAAAAGTAACTTTACGATTTTAGATACTGATGATCAAAAAAAATTAATAAAAAATATTTGTAAAGGGGAAAATATTGATGCTAAAAAAATTTCCCCCCAACTTATAATTTCTTTGATTGATAGCTGGAAAAACAAAGGATTTTTACCAGGGGAAGTTAAATTATCAAAAAAAAATCTATTCGAAAGACAAATACTCAAGGTTTATAAAATTTATCAAAATAAAACTAAAGATTTAAATGCTTGTGATTTTGGAGATCTCATACTTTATTGTGTAAAACTTTTTGAAACAAATATGGACATTAGAAATATTTATTCAAATAATTTTAAATATATTCTGGTAGATGAATATCAAGATACTAATTTTATACAAAATAAATGGTTACAGCTTATTGTTAATAAAGATAAAAATATTTGTTGTGTCGGAGACGATGATCAATCGATTTATAGTTGGAGAGGTGCAGAAATTAAAAACTTTCTTAGTTTTGACAAAGTTTATCCTGAATGCAAAATTTTTAGATTAGAGCAAAATTATAGGTCTACAAAAAATATTTTGGATACTGCATCACATTTAATATCACACAATAAAGATCGCTTAGGAAAGAAATTATGGTCTGATGGTGAGAGTGGTGATTTGGTAAAATTAAATTGTTATAAAAATGGAAAAGATGAGGCAAGAAATATTAGTACTTTAATTGAAGAAGATAAAAAAAAAAATAATTCATTAAATGATATTGCAATACTTGTTAGAGCTATTTATCAAACAAGAGAATTTGAAGAAAGGTTTTTAAAAACAGGAATTAATTACAGAATTATTGGAGGTACTAAGTTTTATGAAAGAGCTGAGATTAAGGACGCCATTAGCTATTTAAGATTAATTAATCAAAAATTTGACGACTTGGCTTTTGAAAGAATTTTAAATGTGCCCAAAAAAGGTTTGGGGGAAGCAACGTTAAAACAATTACATGAGTTTTCATCAATAAACAAAATATGTTTAGAAGATGCCTCACGCAAATTACTTGAAATGAACAAATTTAAACCGAAAGTAAGAACCGCAATAAAATATCTTTTAGGTCGTATAACTAAGTGGCGTATAGATTTAAAACAAAACAAACATTATGATTTATTAAAAATTGTTTTGGATGAGTCTGGTTATTCAGAAATGTTAAAAAGTAAAAAAGATCTAGAGAATGAAAATAGGTTGGAAAATTTAAAAGAACTTTTAAGAGCGATGCATGATTATGATAACTTGCAAGGTTTTTTAGAGCATGTCGCTTTAGCTTCATCAATCGATCAAGAATGGCAAGAGGAAAAAGTAAACATAATGACAATGCATGCAGCAAAAGGTTTGGAATTTAATACTGTATTTTTACCCGGATGGGAGGAAGGTTTGTTTCCACACCAAAAGTCTCTTGAGGAAAAAGGCGATATTGCATTGGAAGAGGAGAGAAGATTGGCATATGTAGGCATTACAAGGGCAAAAAAAAAAGCTTTTATTTCTTTTGCCACTCAAAGAGCATGGCATGGAGATTGGATGGATAGTCTTCCTTCAAGATTTGTAAACGAACTACCTGATGAAGGTATCGAAAAAAACGATGAACCAGTAAAAGAAGTCGATAATGAATTTGATTTTAATCAGGACGATATTTTTGATGAAACTCAAGAATATAGAAGTCCTGGTTGGGCAAGATTAAAGAAAAAATTAATTAAATAATGAAAAGTTTTAAAAGGTTATTTAAGGAATATAATATTGATGGATATATAGTTCCCAAAAATGATGAGTTTTTTAACGAATATATCTACCCATCAAATGACAGATTAAAATACATTTCAAATTTTTCAGGTTCTGCTGGTTTTGCTATTTTATTAAAAGGTAAAAACTATTTGTTCGTTGATGGCAGATATACAACCCAAGCAAATTATCAATCAGGTACAAAATTCAAAATTGTAACGATGCCCAAAAAATTTCCAAAAGATGTTTTAAAATTTAGCAAAAAGATTATTCTAGGGTTTGATCCTAGATTGCATACTGAAAAAAGTCTTAGCCTTTTGTTTAAATCAAAAAAATTTGACTTAAGGCCGATTTATACGAATTTGGTTGATAAAATATGGTTTAATAAAAAAAATTATCTTACTAAACCTTTTTTTTTAATCCCGAGCAAAATTGTTGGGTTGTCTTATAATCAAAAAATTCACAAAGTAAAAAGTATTCTTTTGAAAAAAAAATTTGATTATTTGTTTGTAACTGCTCCTGAAAACATTGCCTGGTTGCTTAATGTCAGAGGCCATGACTCATCATTTTCTCCTATTCCTAATGGTAGGCTGCTTATAAGTAAAAGTGGTGAGGTTAATTTTTTTACCAATCCTTTAAAAATTGAAAAAATAAAAAAAATTTTTAATAAGAGACTTATTGTAAATGATGAAAAGAAAATTGAGGGCTTTTTAAAAATCATCAAAAATAAACATGTCTTATTAGATGCTTTATCGTGTTCTTTATTTTTCAAAAATTTATTAGCAAGAAAAAACAAAGTTTCAGAGAAGGTTGATCCAATTCACCATTTAAAAGCAATAAAAAATAACACTGAAATTAAAAATATTAAAAAGTGTCATATTGTTGATGGTGTTGCATTAACAAAATTCTTATTTTGGGTAAAAAAGAATTTTAATAAAAAAAAATTAACAGAAATATCAGTACAGAAAAAATTGGAAAATTTTAGAAAAATGAGTAAATCTTATAAGTCTCCAAGTTTTGATACGATCTCTGGATCTGGACCAAATAGTGCTATAATTCATTACAAGGCTTCAATGAAAACAAATAGAAATTTAAAAAAAGGGGAATTATATCTTGTTGATTCAGGAGGGCAGTATTATTTTGGAACAACGGATGTAACTCGAACAATCTCATTAGAAAATAAATCAAGTTATATAAAAAATATTTTTACTAATGTTTTAAAAGGACATATTGCGGTTTCAAATTTTAAGATTAAAAAAAACACTAATGGATCACAAGTTGACTATGTTGCAAGAAAATATTTAAAAAAAAATGGATTAGATTATCCTCACGGAACTGGTCATGGAGTTGGATTCTTTCTCAATGTTCATGAAGGTCCTCAATCATTTTCTAGAAATAATAAAATAAATTTAAAGGATGGTATGGTTCTTTCTAATGAGCCAGGATATTATAAAAAAGGAGCATTTGGTATTAGAATTGAAAATCTAATATATGTTAAGAGTAAAAAATTTCAACAACTCACTTGGGTACCGTTGGACAAAGATTTAATAAATAAGAAACTTTTAAGTAAAAACGAAATTAAATGGATTAACATTTATCATGGTAAAGTTAAAAAAAACTTACTTAAATTTATGAATTTTGAAGAAAGGAAAGATCTTATTAAGGCTTGTTTACCTATTTAACAAATCATACCATTTTTCTTCAGTTATTAAATCTATCTTAAGCTCTTTCGCTTTCTCAATTTTCTTTCTTGTAGGTTTTGAATTTCCAACCACAAGATAATTTAGTTTTTTAGAAACAGATCCAAGAATTTTTGCACCATTTTCTTCAGCTAAAGCTTTTGCCTCTGATCTACTCATTTTTTCAAATCCGCCTGTAAACATTATGTTTTTGTTACTTAGTTTTCCAGATTTAACTATTTTTTCAAAATCTTTTATATTAAGAACTTCTATTAATGAATGAATAATTTGAGTATTTTTCTTATTTGTGAAAAAGTCTTCTATCGATTTGATTTGCGTATCACCTATTCCAATTAGATCAGATAAATTTTTTAAAACTTCTTGTCTTTTTTTGTTGTTAAATAAATCAGAAAATTTTTTGCAAGTCTTAAAATATCCCGCCAATATTTTTGCATTTTCTTGACCTATATGTCTTATTCCTATTGAAAAAACAAATCTTTCTAAACTTATATTTTTTGAGTCATTAATTGCTTTTTTTAAGTTTTTGATTGATAAATCTCCCCAGCCCTCTAATTTACTAATCTTGTTATAATCTAAGCAAAAAATATCTTTTGGAGTTTTTATAAATCCAATATCCCAAAAATTATCTATTACTTTTTTTCCCAAGCCATCTATATCGAAAGCATCTTTTGAAACAATATGTTTTAGTTTCTCTCGAGCTGTAAAATCACACTCATACCCCCTTAAACATCTTCGTACAGCGTCTATTTTCTTTGTAGTTAGACTCATCTCCTTTTTTGTAGGGTAACCACATAGACACTTGTTTGGAAAAACAAATTTTTTGCTAATTTTTGATCTCTTAGATTTATTTACTGACAAAACTTGTGGTATTACATCGCCAGCTCTTTGAATGGTTATAGTGTCACCTACTCTTATATCTTTTCTATTAATTTCATCTTCATTGTGTAAAGTGGCATTTGAAACAACCACACCACCAACTGTGACAGGCTCAATTTTTGCAACTGGTGTTATTGCGCCAGTTCTACCAACTTGAATTATTATATTTTTAATCTTAGAGGAAGCTTTGACAGAAGAAAATTTATAGGCAATTGCCCACCTTGGTGAGTTTGAGGTTGATCCTAATCTTTCTTGAAGTTTTAAATTATTAACTTTGTACACAATACCATCGACGTCGTAATCTAAAGATGAACGCATATTTTCTAGTTCGGTGTGGCTTTTTTCAATCTCAGCAATTGAATTTACAATTTTACAATGTGGGTTTATTTGAAAATTCCAATTTTTAAGCTCTATAAGCATATCTGATTGAGTTTTGAAAATTTGATTACTTACCTCTCCAATACCATATGCAAAAAATTTTAAAGGTATCTTTTTAGTATTTTTTGAATCTTTTTGTCTCAACGATCCTCCAGCAGCATTTCTAGGATTAGCAAATTTATCTTTGATTTTTTCAAAATCTTTTTTACCAATATAGACTTCACCCCTAACTTCGATTATATCTGGTGCGTTTTCTAATTCCCTTGGAATGTCTTTAATAGTTAATAAATTTTCCGTTATATCTTCACCAAATAAACCGTCTCCTCTAGATAAACCGTAAACCAATTTTCTTTTTTCATATCTTAGTGAAGCTGATATGCCGTCTATCTTTGGTTCAGATGATAGTGTTAATTCAGAATTTGTATTTAAGAAATTATTTATTTTTTTTTGGAAATCTAACATTCCGTCCTTATCGAATGCATTACTTAAAGATAACATAGGTTTAGTATGCTTTATTTTTTTAAATTTTGAAGATGGTTTTGACCCAATAAGATTATTTAAATTTTTTATTTGTCTCAGATGGGGATACTTTTTTACAAGATCAAGAAGTTCTTTTTTTAAATTGTCGAATTCAAGATCTGAAACAATTGGTCTATCCTTCTCAAAGTAGGCTTTATTAAATTTTAAAAATTTTGAAATCTTATCTTTGTATAGTTTCTCGACTTTTTTAATTTCGGTCATCTATTGAAAATATTTTTTTAATTCTATTAACCAATTTCTTTTCTTCATCTTTTTTTTGGTTTTGCAAAGGTTTGTAATCTCTATTAAGAATTGAATACGATCGTTGGTACCATTCGCTTGAATTATAATTATAACCCAATAAAGCTGCAGCTGCTTTAGCCTCTTCTTCTAAACCAATTCTATAATAAATTTCAACCAATCTGAACAAGGCTTCTTCTACAAAAATTGTTTTATCATAATTTTCAACAATCACCTTTAATCTATTAATGGCAGGTATCCACTTTTCATTTTTGATATAATATCTTGCAATTGATATTTCCTTAGCTGCCATTTGATTTATTACTAAATCTAACTTAAATTTTAAATCAACTGCATATTCAGTCTCAGGAAATCTTTTTAAAAATATTTCAATTGTTTCTTTAGATTTAATAAGAGGTTCTATATCTTTTTTTTCATCTAATATTCTCTCATAGTTAATTATTGCAATTAAATAATAGGCATAATCAATATTTTGATCTGCTGGATAAATTTTAATAAATCTTTTTAAATTTAAAATTGCTTCATCAAAAAAATTTAAAGAATATAAACAATAGCTTGACATTATAGCAGATTTAGCTGCCCATTCTGTTTGTGGCAAAAGACTCTCAGATTGATCAAATTTTTCAGAAGCAATTAAGAACTGACCGTCTTTTAATTCCTTTAAAGCTTCTTGATAAACTTTTAGAGCCTCTTGTTTTGTTGATGGTGGCTCAACAGCTTGTGGAGTTTTGGTACATGAATAAAGTAGAGGTATTAAAAAAATAAATATTAAAAATAAACGCATCTAGTATTATTAACAAAAAAAATACTCCGCGTAAAATAGTGTTAAGATTAAGCGTTTACTGCAAGTCTCTTATTAAATGGAACGATTTTTCTTATATTTGTCGAAGTTGACTGATTTTCCACGATTTCGTAATTATTTTTATTTGAAAAAATCTCTTTTAAAAATTTATTTGTTAAGGCATGTCCACCATGTACACAGTCAATTGATCCAATAACTCTTAAACCTGACAGCATAAAATCACCAGCTAAGTCTAGAATTTTATGATTTGCAAATTCTTTCTCTGACCTAAGCCCACCTTCATTTAAAATTTTATCTCCTTTAACCACAATAGCATTTTCTAATGATCCACCTTTTGCCAAGCCTAACGATTTAATTTCTTCAATATCTTCAAATAAACAGAAAGTTCTTGCAGAATAAATATCTTCGACTTCTTTTTCATTGAAAGAAGTCCTGCTTGTTTGGGTGTGAATTAGAGGATTATTTTTATAATTTAAAGTAAATTTAACATCGAAGCTATTATTTGAAGGTGTAATATTTATTTTTTTTTCACCTTCTTTTAATTCAATTTTCTTTTTTATTTTTACAAATTTTCTTTTACCTTCTAAAGTTTTTAAGCCAGATTTTTTTAAAATTTTTACGAAGTCTTTTGCAGACCCATCCATTATTGGAACTTCTGGTCCATTTAAATTAACAACTATGTTGTCAATACCACAAATATAGAAAGCAGCCATTAAATGCTCTATCGTGGAAACACTTGCTCCAAAATTATTTTGAATTTTAGTACATAGTTTTGCTGATGAGACATTTTTAAAGTTTGCGATTATTTCGTTGTTGTTCTCTAAATCTAGTCTTTTAAATATAATACCAGAGTTTGAATTTGCAGGGACAAGCGTAACTTCTACATTTGAACCAGAGTGTAAACCGACACCATTAAATTTTGCTTCTTTATTAATAGTTTTTTGATTTTTGTCCCACATATTGATTTTATACAAAAATTAGAATTTTATTTGAAAACAACTAATATTACGAAAGGCTACAACAATTTTTATGTGAAAAAACGACCAAAAAAACTTGAAATTACTGACTTTTTTTTATTACTGAGAGGTATAACTTCTTTATCCCAACCTTTAAAAATGAGTTCTGCAGCTCCAGATAACGCAGAAAAGTCATTTAAATGTAATAACTCAATTTGGGTTTTTGTTTGATCTATATTTAATGATTCCTTAAATAGTTTTGAAAGATTTTCTAAAATGTCTTTATCTTCAAAAAATAGATGTACTCTAAAAATTTTATCGCTAAGGTAATCTAAATTTTTATTTTTGTTATATATGTAGTCTAATATTTCACTAATTCTAGCTTTAATAATATCATTTATATGTTTGATGCTAAGTTTTTTAAATTCAGAATCTGTAAAGAAATCCTTTGTTACATATTTATTATCTATTTCATTTTTACTTTCAAAATTAAAATATTTAATTATATTTCGAGCTTCTTTCTCACTAAGTGAACAAAGTTGAATGATATCATTATAAATAGAATTTGTTCCAAAAGGAAAATTTTTTAGAAAAACTAATGATGAATCTTCATAAAGGGAAATGCTACAGATTTCTTTATCAAGGTTTATTAGGGCAAAGTTTTTAGCTCCTTTATTTTTATTTAATAAATTTATTCCACATGCAAAAGGTTTACTTATAACTCTATTAATTGTTAAATCACTATTATCAAAAAGTGTTTTGATATTTTTTAAATTGTTTTTTGGTAAAGAGATAAATGTCATATGTAGGCTTAAATCATTTCCATGAATATGTAATGGAATTTTATTTTTTTTTTCTTTATCTAAAATAAATTTTGAATTTAGAATATGTAGTATTGAATGGTTCTCTTGATTTTTTTGTATTGAGTTTTTGGTTTCATTTAAAATATAATCTAGATCCCTCTTTTCTACTTTTGCTCCATTTAATTTTTTGAAACCTGATAAATTTGTTGAAAAGGTTTCTGGTTCATTTACTACAATTGAAATATCAGTAAAAATTTTATCAGATTCTTTCTCTAGATTTTTAATGTCTTCATTTATTTTTTTTGAAGTATATTCATAATCAAAGGTTTTACCTTTTTTAATTTTTAAATTTTGTGAAATTTTTTTATTTAGGAGTTTATAATTTGACTTTTTGTCAAATTCATAAATACCATAACGTATTTCATTGTCACCAATTTCTGCTATTAAATTTTGTTTAAGCATATGATCTATTTTAATATTAATTGACCTTCAATTCTAAAATCAAAAATTGAAAAATCTTTAAAACTATTATCTTTATATATTGACAAAAATTTTTTAATTGCATTTTCATAATTTTGATTTGGTAATTTAATAGTTTTACCATCCTTTAATAAAATATCCCATCTATTAATACGAAAAAAATTGAACTCCTTTATGAGATTGATTTCAAAATTTAAAACTTTAAGAGAATTATAGAAACTATAAAAATATTTTTCAGAGCCATTACCTACTATGAGCGGAAGATTTTTTAAATTATTTACAGGATAGTTTTCAATCAACCCGCCGCCTTCCAACAATAGAAGTTTTTTATTTTTTTTAACTAAATAACCTAAAGGTATAAATTCACTTATTTTTATTTCTATTCTGTTTGGATATATTTTTTTAATTTTTACTTCTTTTATGAATTGAAATTCTTTTGCGGTTTCTTTTAATTGTCTTCTATTTAAAAAAAAAAGATTTTTTCCTTTAAAAATATTGAATTTTTCTCGTATCTCTTCCTCGTCAGAATTAACAACTCCATTAATTTTTATTGTTTTAATCGGTAAAAAAATATTTTTATTATTTTGGTTTGAATTAATACTGTATGTTGTAAGGAAAATGAAAAGTGGAATCCATAAAAAAAAGCCATGTTTTTTTTTCATCTATTTATCCCAGAGTCCTTAACCATCCATTTTACTAGCTTTACAAAAGAAATGTTGCAATGTCTGGCTATTTCAGGAACCAATGATAAATTGGTCATACCAGGTTGGGTATTTACCTCTAATAAAAAAAATTTGTTTTTATAAAATCTAAAATCACATCTAACAATACCACTACAATTTAAAGTTCTATTAGCAAGTTCTGAAATCTTTAGAACTTCTTTATACTTTGTTTTTGAAATAGGAGCTGGCATAATATGCAATGTTTTTGCAGCTTTTTCGTATTTGGCTTTATAATCATAAAATTTTCTTCTGGGTCTTAGTTCAATTGCGCCTATTGACTTTCCTCCCATAACTGCCACCTGTATTTCTTGACCTGGTATATAGGTTTCAAAAATTAAATTGTCATAATTTTTTATTAATTTTTTAAACTCTTTTTTTAGTGAATTATAGTTTTTACAAATTTTTACGCCAATACTCGATCCTTCATCATTTGGTTTGACGACTATTGGAAATTTAAGTTTATTTTCCTTAATTTTTTTAAGAAAATTAATATTTGGATAATTTTTTTTGTTTAAAAAGAAATAGTTAGGCGTTCTAATTTTGTTTTTTCTAAATAATTGTTTAGAGAAATATTTATTCATAGAAATCATAGAAGATAGAACACCTGAGTGAGTATAAGGTATTCGAAAGTACTCAAAAAAACTTTGTATAGTACCATCCTCACCCTCTTTACCGTGAAGTGCATTAAATATAACATCAGGATTATTTGATTTTATCTTAAATAAAGATTCCTTTTTAGGATCAAATTTTAAGATTTTATAACCTATTTTTTTTAGAGCCTTTATACATGACTTTCCAGACTCTAAACTTATTTCTCGTTCTTTAGAATTACCGCCTAATACAACAAGGATCTTTTTTGAGGGCAATTTTATTTTTCTCCTATAATTTTAATTTCAAGCTCTAATTTAGT
>MDSV01033063.1_pt1 | contig 13681 bp, 12 predicted proteins | sample 810851 | NCBI WGS metagenome assembly MDSV01 (sample SAMN05326640, study PRJNA326480) | marine metagenome | isolation source: seawater | place: Atlantic Ocean: North East | collected 2012 | reverse complement strand
TGATGAAAAAATATCAAAAATAATTTTAACTAATGAAAGGATAATTTGGATTTTATATAAAAGTATTAATTCATTATATATGAACAAACAAAAAATAAAAACTATAAAATATAGAACTAAAACTAATGATAATAAAAAAAAAGAAGATGAATATACTTCTGTCCACATTTCATCTTTTGTCTGATTTATTTTTCTTGAAAAAATATAAGTTAAGTATGATGCTATTATGCCATTAGAAAAGGCAACAAAAGTAAAGAATAATGCATAAGTGGCAAAAATTTCAATTGTTAGTTTTGTAGTTAAAATATATATAGTTAAAATACTTAAAAAAGCAGTGATTATTGTTATAGAAAAAAAATTTAAAAATTTTTTTTTAATAGACTCCATTAACTTTTTATTTTATAATATTTTATATACCAGTCAATAAATTTTCCAATTCCAGATTCAATTGATGTAGAAGGCTTGAATTTAATGTAATTTTCAAGAGACTTAGTGTTTGCATGAGTTTTAGGTACATCACCTGCCTGCATAGGCATAAAATTGATCTTAGCTTTTTTTCCAATTTTATTTTCTATTGCATTAATATAATCCATTAGTTGGGTCGGTTCAGAATTTCCTATATTAAAAATTCTAAAAGGAGCGCTTGAGAAATTAGGTAATGGCTTAGAACTATTCCATTCATCATTTGAACTTGGTGGATTTGGTATTAATTTTTTAATACTTTCTACAATATCATCTACATACGTAAAGTCTCTTATCATATTTCCATTATTAAATACATTTAGTGGTTTGCCTTTAAATATTGCTTCTGTAAAAAGGAATAATGCCATGTCTGGGCGCCCCCAAGGTCCATAAACAGTAAAAAACCTCAGACCAGTTGAAGGAATATTAAATAAATGAGAATATGAATGAGCCATAATTTCATTAGATTTTTTAGTTGCCGCATAAAATGAAATAGGATGATTGGTAGAATTAGTTTCTTCTAACGGCATTTTTGTATTTAAGCCATATACACTGCTTGTACTTGCATATATTAAATGCTTCACTTTATTATGCCTAGATCCCTCTAGGATATTCAAAAATCCTGTAATATTAGATTCAGTGTAAGCAAATGGATTTTCTAAACTATATCTAACTCCAGCTTGTGCAGCTAAATTAATTACATAATCAAACTTTTCATTTGACATAAACGTTTTCATAAATTCAACATCAGCAATATCTGCATTAATAAATTTTAAATTTGAATAAATCTTACTTTCAGTAAGCTTATTTAAGGTTATTTTATTTTTTTGAATTCCTAATTCTGATAACCTTGAAAACTTAAGTTTTATGTCATAATAAGTGTTCAAATTATCAATACCAACAACATTATATTGTTCACTTAACAATCTATTTACTAAATGAAAACCTATAAAACCTGCTGAACCTGTAACTAATATTTTTTTCATAAAATGTTTATAGTCTAAAATCTGAAAAAGTTTTATTGTATACTCCTTTTAAATCAAATATTACATTTACATCTTTCAAATATTTTTTTAAATTAAGTTCTTTAAATTCATTATGATTAACTGCCAGGATTATAGAATCAAACTTAGATTTCGATGAAATTTCATTATTTATACTTATATCATATTCCTTTTTTGTCATTTCAGAATCTACTAATGGATCAACTATTTCTATTTCGATACTATATTGTCTTAAAATTTTTATTATTTCGAAAATCTTAGTATTTCTATAATCAGGACAGTTTTCTTTAAATGAAAAACCTAATATTAAAACTTTCGAGTTTCTTATATCAATTTTTTTCTTAATCATCATCTTAATTAAATTCATAACAACATACATAGGCATGTTATCATTAATTCTTCTTCCTGCTAAAATGATTTCAGGATTATATCCAACCTCTAGTGCTTTATTTGCTAAATAATATGGGTCAACTCCAATACAATGACCACCAACTAAACCAGGTTTATAATTTAAAAAATTCCATTTTGTTCCAGCAGCTTCAAGGACTTCAAGTGTATCTATATTTAATAAATTAAAAATTTGAGATAGCTCATTTACAAAAGCTATATTAATGTCTCTTTGAGTATTTTCAATTACTTTAGCTGCCTCGGCAACTCTAATTGAACTTGTTTTGAAAGTTCCCGCACTAATGATAGATTTATAAAGATTATCTACTTCATTAGCAGCATAATCATTAGATCCAGATGTTAATTTTAAAATTTTTGAAACAGTGTGTTCTTTATCTCCAGGATTTATTCTTTCTGGGCTATATCCTACAAAAAAATCTTTATTATATTTTAAACCACTAAATTTTGATAGAATAGGTACGCATAGTTCTTCAGTAAGCCCAGGATATACAGTGCTTTCATAAATAACAATATCTCCCTTTTTAATAATTAAGGATGTCATTTCCGTTGCTTTTAATAATGCTTCTAAAAAAGGTTTTTTATTTTTATCAATTGGAGTTGGTACTGTAATAATGAAAACATTACAAATTCTTAATTCATCAATGTTGTTGGTTATTTTAAAAGAAGTTTTATTAAAAGTATTTTTTATAACATTTGACTCAATTTCATTTGTGCTGTCATTAAATTTAATTAATTCTTTTACCCTTCTAGTGTTAATATCAAATCCTATTGTCTTATATTTTTTAGCAAATTCAATAGATAAAGGGAACCCAACATAACCCAGTCCAATAATTCCAATAATTTTATTCATTTTTTAATATTTCTTTAAATTCATTAATTGTTTTTTCAATACCTAAATCCAAATCAATTTTTGGAGACCATCCTATTTTTTTAATTTTACTAGTATCTAAAAATTTTCTTAGAGTACCATTAGGTTTACTTTTATCAAACCTTATTTGTAGTTTACATTCAGCTTTATTAATTATTAATTCAGCTAATTTTTTAATTGAAATCTCATTTCCAGAACCAATATTTATATGTTCAGATTCATCATAATATTTCATTAAAAAAAAACAAGCTTCCGCTAAATCATCTACGTGAAGAAATTCTCTAAGTGGAGTACCATCACCCCAAACTTTAATAAACGACTCATCATTATTTTTTGCAGTAATAACTTTTCTTACAAGAGACGGTAAAACATGTGAGTTTTCAGGATGATAATTATCATTGGTTCCATACAAATTAGTTGGCATTGCCGAAATAAAATTACAATTGTACTGATTCCTATATGATTTACACATCTCAATTCCAGATATTTTTGCTATTGCATATGGCTGATTCGTACTTTCAAGTTTACCATCAAGTAAATTTTCTTCTTTGATTGGTTGTGTGGATTCCTTTGGATATATACAGGAAGATCCAAGAAATAATAATTTCTTTGAATTATTTATAAATGAAGAGTGAATTACATTGGTTTGAATCATTAAATTTTCATAAATAAAATCTGCTCGATAATTATCATTTGCATAGATTCCACCTACTTTTGCAGCTGCCAAGATAACGTACTCGGGCTTTTCAATTTCAAAAAATGAGCTTACAGCTTCTTGATTTACAAGATTTAGTTCTTTTGATGTTTTAGTTATAATATTTTTATATCCCTTTTTCTTTAAAAGTCTTAATATTGAGGATCCAACCATGCCATTATGACCGGCTATGTATATTTTTGATGATTTGTCCATTTAATTAACAATGGTATTTTCTTTTTTTATAATATTTAAATCAGATTCTATCATTTCTTTAATCAACATTTTTAAATCATATTTCGGTATCCAACCCAGCTGTCTTTTTGCCTTTGAAGCATCTCCAATTAATAAATCAACTTCAGTTGGTCGAAAATATTTAGGATTTACTTTTACTACTATCTGGCCTTTCTTAATTTTATGGCTACCATTATTATGAATATATCCAACCTCACTAAGTCCATTTCCTTTAAACTTTATTTCAATACCTAACTCTTTAAATGCCATTTTTATAAAATCCCTTATAGAAGTTGTAATACCGGTTGCTAAAACATAATCCTCAGGTTTATTTTGTTGTAACATTAAGTACATTCCCTCAACATAATCTTTAGCGTGTCCCCAATCTCTTTTAGCGTCAAGGTTTCCTATATATAATTGTTTTTCATAACCATAAATAATTTTAGCTATTTCCCTAGTTATTTTTCTAGTTACGAATGTTTCTCCTCTAGTTGGTGATTCATGATTAAATAATATTCCATTACATGCAAACATACCATAAGCCTCTCTGTAGTTGACAGTTATCCAATAAGCGTATAATTTAGCAACACCATATGGTGATCTTGGATAAAAGGGTGTATTTTCATTTTGTGGAACAGATTGAACCTTTCCATATAGTTCAGATGTTGAAGCTTGATATATTTTTGTCTTTTTCTCTAAATTTAATAGTCTTACAGCCTCTAGGATTCTAAGAGTCCCCAAGCCGTCTGTATTCGCTGTATATTCAGGTTCCTCAAAACTAACTTGAACATGACTCATAGCTGCTAAATTATAAATCTCATCTGGTTCAACTTGCTTGATAATTCTTATAATATTTGAACTATCAGTTATATCACCATAATAAAGATGAAAATTTTTACTATTATAACTTGGGCCCTCATATAAATGATCAATCCTTTGAGTGTTAAATAATGAAGATCTTCTTTTAATTCCATGAACTTCATAGCCTTTATTTAATAAAAACTCTGCAAGATAAGCTCCATCTTGACCAGTAATTCCGGTTATTAATGCTTTTTTCATATAAAAAATTTTATGAGAGAATAGATTTTAAAAAAACTTCATCATCCTTTATCCATTTGTGTATTTCAGTTAATATATCAACAATAGATTTTTTAGGCTTCCATCCTGAAAAATTAAATATTTTGGTATTATCAGTGATATATAATGGAATATCTCCAGGTCTAGATTCTAATTTAGAATCAATAACTATTTTATTACCAGTTATTTTTTCACAAATTTCAGTTAATTCATATAATGAAATTGCATTTTTATTACCTCCACCAACATTAAAGATATTAGATTTGTGTACGTTTATATTCTTTATTTGCCATTCAATTAAATTATACAGGTCATTTATGTGTAACACATCCCTAACCTGATGTCCCTTTCCTCCATATCCAATGTATGAAAGCTTACGTTTCCAATAGTGTTTAGCCATCCACAAAACTATAACTCCTTGATCAATCTTTCCCATTTGAAATGGCCCACTTATAACTCCACATCTGTTAATTACACAAGGTATATTGAAGTTGTGAGAAAATTCCTGAATTAAATATTCAGAACATAATTTTGTAGCCCCATACAATGATCTTACCCCTTCCAAAGTAAATTTTTCAGAGATACCATTATTGTTAATCCCTAAAATTGATTGATTAATACTTATAGCAAATCTATTTTTTAACTTATCTATATTTATTTTTTCTAGTTTATCATATGGGTAAACTCTTGATGTTGATAAAAAAATAAATGATGAATAATGTTTTTTTACAAAATACAATGTGTTAATTGTACCTAGAAGATTAGTTTCCATTAAATTTTCCAATTCACCATATGAATCACCTGCCAATACTGATGGTTCCGCTGCAGCATCTATAACTAGATCAACCTTTGATATTTTATCAAAATCTGTTTTAATTCTAACATCACCATGAATAAACTTGACCCCATAGCTAAGAATTTTCTTCAAATTAAGTTCAGATCCTCTTCTTGATAAATTATCAAAACAAATTACATCAGAATCTAAAAAATTTTTTTTTATTGAAATTGCAAGGTTAGAACCAACAAAGCCACAACCTCCTGTAATTAAAACTTTCATTTATTTATTTATGTATCTATTATATATGTCTGAAAAAACATCATCTATAGACTTAGTAATTCTCCAATTTGGATAATGCTTTTTCATTTTAGACAAATCACTATAATAACAAATGTGATCCCCTATTCTGTTTTTTTCGTCGTATTTATATTTCATTTCAATTCCACTCAATTTCTCTATAAGTTTAAAAGCTTCTAAAATTGAAACAGAGTTCTCTTTTCCACCGCCAATATTATAAACTTCAGCAATCCTCGGTTTTTCAATAAATGCCTCTATAAATTTTGCTACATCAAGTGAATGAATATTATCTCTAACTTGTTTTCCTTTATAGCCAAAAACAGTGTACTCCTTTCTCTCAAGATTACATTTAATTAAATAACTAAGAAAGCCATGTAATTCTACACCAGAATGATTAGGCCCAGTCAAACAACCTCCTCTCAAACAAGTAGTTGGCATATTAAAATATCTACCATATTCTTGAACTGAAATATCAGCCGAAACCTTTGATGCTCCAAACAATGAATGTTTGGATTGATCAATTGTAAAATTTTCTGAAATACCATTAAAATATTTGTCATCATCATAATCAAACCTAGTTTCTAATTCTTTCATTTTAATAAAATTAGGAGCATCTCCGTAAACTTTATTTGTAGAGAGATGAACAAAAGGAATATTAGTACTAAATCTTCTTAAAGATTCTAATAAATTAAATGTACCAACTGCATTAGTATCAAAATCTTCAAAGGGAATTGCAGCAGCTCTATCATGACTTGGTTGTGCAGCGGCATGAACTATTGCATCGGGTTTTACTTTAGGAATAATTTCTAAGATTGCAGACCTATTTCTTATATCAATTTCATGTAAAGTAAAGTCTTTAAATTTATGCAATCTTTTTTTATTGAATGAATTATCAGCATTTTTACCGAAAAAAATAGCTCTCTGATTATTATCAATTCCATAAACTTTCCATCCCTTTTTTAAAAAATATTCTGACACTTCTGAACCTATTAATCCAGTAGACCCAGTAACAATTATCTTTTTTTTCATAAATTTTATTTTGAAATAAACACTTTTGGTTTTTTAATTAACTCACTTTTAGGTAATGACTTGAAATAGTTATATGTAATTTTTAAACCTTTTTTACGATCTACCTTTGGGGTCCAATCCAAAATGGCTTTAGCTTTTTTAATATCTGGTCTTCTCTGTTTCGGATCATCAATTGGAAGTGGTTTATATATAATTTTTGTTTTTGAATCTGCAAGGTTTAAAATTTCTTTAGCAAAATCTTTTAAACTAATTTCACTAGGATTTCCAATATTAACAGGATATTGATAATTACTAAGAAGTAACTTATATACACCTTCAACTAAATCATCAACATAACAAAAACTTCTAGTTTGAGACCCATCGCCAAAGACAGTAATATTATCACCTCTCAAACATTGACCAATAAAAGTAGGTAGAGCACGACCATCATTTAATCTCATTCTTGGTCCATAAGTATTAAAAATTCTTATTATCCTTGTTTCAATTTTGTGAAATGTATTATAAGCCATAGTAATGCTTTCCAAATAACGTTTAGCCTCATCATAAACACCTCTAGGTCCAACAGGATTTACGTTTCCCCAATAATCTTCTGCCTGAGGATGAACGAGAGGATCACCATAAACTTCACTTGTACTTGCCACTAAGATTCTGGCTCCCTTAGCTTTTGTTAAACCTAAACAGTTATGCGTTCCCATTGCACCAACTTTTAAAGTTTGAATGGGAATTTTTAAATAATCTATTGGACTTGCTGGTGAGGCAAAGTGTAATATATAATCGAGTGGTCCTTCAATATTAATGAACTTAGTTACATCATGATTAATAAATTCAAAATTAGATTTATTTTTTAAATGTGAAATATTTTTTAAATCTCCCGTGATTAAATTATCCATTGCAATAACATGATAATTTTCATTTACAAAACGATCACATAAATGAGATCCTAAGAATCCTGCTCCACCAGTAATTAATATTCTTTTTTGATTCATAACTTTTATTTAGAACGATCTCTTCCCATGCTAAAATAATTATAGCCTAAATCTCTCATTTTTTTTATATCATATAAATTTCTTCCATCAAATATTAATTTATTAGTCATTTTACTACTCAATAAATTAAAATCTGGTGCTCTAAACTCACTCCATTCTGTAGCAATAATTAATGCATCAACTCCTTCAATGGCTTCATACTGATTTGATGCAAAAACAATTTTATTTTGATAATCATTTTTTACATTTGACATAGCTTCAGGATCATATGCTGTAATAGTACAACCTGAATTAATTAAATTATCAATAATAACTAAAGAAGGAGCCTCTCTAATATCATCCGTATTTGGTTTGAATGACAAACCCCAAACAGCAAAATGTTTTCCTTTTAAATCATCTTGAAAATAATTTTTAATTTTTTTAACTAATTCAAATTTTTGATTATTATTTACTGATTCAACTGCTCTTAATATTTTAAAATTGTAATTTACTTCATCAGATGACTTTATTAGAGCTTGGACATCTTTAGGAAAGCAACTTCCACCATACCCAATTCCAGGGAATAAAAAGCGTTTTCCAATTCTAGAATCAGATCCAATTCCCTTTCTAACCAAATCAATATTCCCTCCCATACGGTCACATAGTTGAGCCATTTCGTTCATAAAAGAAATTTTGGTAGCTAGAAAACTATTTGCAGCATATTTTGTTAACTCAGAACTATATTCATCCATGATTATAATAGGATTACCTTGTCTTACAAATGGAGCATATAAATCAGTCATAATTTTTTTGGCTTTTTCAGATCTGGTTCCAATAACTATCCTTTCGGGTTTCATAAAATCATCTACCGCTACACCCTCTCTTAAAAACTCTGGGTTGCTAACTACATCAAATTCTCCTTTATAGTTTTTAGCAATAGTAGCACTTACTTTATCAGCTGTTCCAACTGGAACAGTACTTTTATTTACAATTACCTTATACCCTTTTAAAATTTTCCCTATATGGTCCGCAACACCTAATACGTATTTTAAATCAGCACTGCCATCCTCACCAGGAGGTGTAGGAAGGGCCAAAAAAATAACAGAAGCTTCATCAATAAAATTATCAATATTAGATGAAAAATTTAATCGATTATTATCAATATTTTTTAAAAAGTATTTCTCTAATCCAGGTTCGAAAATTGTTATTTTACTTGCTTTTAAAGAATTAATTTTTTTCAAATCAATATCAATGCAAGTAACTTGATTTCCCATTTCAGCTAAACAAGTTCCAGTAACCAAACCAACATATCCAGTTCCAACTATTATTATTTTCATAATTATATTATTTTTTTAAAAAAATTAGAATAAAACAAAGCTTCGCTGAAGCAATCACAAATTTTGAAATTTAAATTCAATATTTGGAACTTTATTCTATACTTCAAATAAAATTAAACCAGGTTGAGATGTTCCAGTAGAGGAAATCATGAAATTTACTTTACGCTTTATCTCTTTTTCAATTTTTGGTTGAATGTTATCTAAATAATCTTTATTAATTTTTTTTCCTACTATTAATACATCTATTATTCCACTATCAACTCCTCTAGAATAGTCCCCAAGTAAAATTATTTTATCAATTTCACCGATATTGTTTAATATTCTTGAGACAATATCTTCAATTCCTAAATGTTTTCTTACAATAGACTGAATCACACCAAAAAGTGGGTGATTAACATTAGCAGAATAAATAATTTTATTACTATGTTCTTTTTTAATTAAGTATCCAGATGAAGTTAGATTATTCAGTTCTTTTCTTACCGAATTTGTTGACTCTCCAAATTCATTTGCTAAAGAGTTTAAATATCCTTTATTAGCGATATTAACAAAAAACTTTATTAATAAATTTAATCGTGTTTTAGATGTAATTAAAGTTTCCAGCATAAAAACAAGTAACAAAAGTACTAATAATTTAGTAATATATTTATGTTTTATAAAATTTATTTAAATATGCTTAAATAAGTGAAAAAAAATATAACTTATATTAAAAAATTCTTAATTATATTTAATAAATATTCAAAACCCAATAGATTTCAAGAATGAGCAGAATAAATATATACATTATGCTAATCATAATTGTTGCATTTATAAATTCATGCTCATATCCTGAAATGGTAAGAAATGAGTTAATATACGATAACGATTTTGAAAATAATACTCTCGAAAAAATTGATGGTGGTGAGCTTTCAACTTTTAATAACACTACCGTTCTCGGGGATTTTAATAATGATGGTTTTATATTATTTTTAGATGATGTGGGTGAACATGATTATATTTTTATATCCTTTGATTTGTACATTCATGGATCCTGGGATGGGAATTTTAATGGATTTGCAGATAATGATAAAGCAGATAAATGGATAATGGAATTTAATCCTGATATGAGATTGTTTAAAGACCCCTCATCAGATAATTTTACTACAACTTTTTCGAATAGTCCATGTTGGCCTAACTACTGCTTGAGACAATCATTCCCAAATTTATATCCAAATGAAAACAACCCAAAGACAGGATCATTTAAAGTTGATTTAGATTCAAAATGCGACAATAACTTTTTTGGTGGCCCTACATCATTATATCAGATTGAAAAAGGATTTAAAAGTTCAGGGAATAGTATAGTAATCAGGTTTTATGATGAGCTTTATCAACCAAACGCAATTGATAAAGATGGTAATCCTCAGGGAAAATGTGATGAAAGCTGGTCAATTGATAATATTAGAGTTAGAATGATAAAATACAAATGAAAAAAAAATATTTTTTTTTAATTTTTCTTACTTTAAACGTATACTCTCAAAATATAAATGTTAATAATGACTTCAATTATCAAAACATAAGAATATCTGTATTAAGTCAAAATACATATACAGAGAGCTCTTTAAATATTAGGCCATTGAATTTAGATAATTTTGATAACTTAACATTTGCTCAATACAAAACATTATTTAAAAATAAAAAGGAAACAGTTGAGTTTAAATCACTTGGTATTGATTATTTTTTAGAATATAATTCTAAGCACCCATACAATAGAAATAATGGCACAATGATACCAAATAGAGGTTATCAACATATTGTTTCACCAGGAATATACTTTAGATTCGGAATATTGTCAATTCAATTAAAACCAGAACACCATTACAGTGAAAACAAAAATTTTAATGGGTTTTGGGAGGGGCATTATCCAATTATTTGGAGAGAGAGATATCGTTTATGGAACCATATTGATATGCCTGAAAGATTTGGAAATAAAAGGCATAATAAAACTACTCTTGGGCAATCAAGTATTAGATTAAATTGGAAGAAGTTGTCACTTGGTATTTCAAATGAAAATATTTGGTGGGGCCCATCTATTAGAAATAGTATAATGATGAGTAACCATGCACAAGGATTTAAACACATTACATTTAATACCACTAAACCTATAAAAGCTTTTTTAGGAAATTTTGAATGGCAGTTTATCTCTGGGAGATTAGAAAGCTCTGGTTATACTCCACCAAGAACAGACTTTGAATTTGCAGGAACAAAATTATATGTACCTAAAATTAATCAAAGAGGAGAAACTAATGACTGGAGGTATCTTCAAGGTTTAATAATTTCATATTCGCCAATATGGATTGATGGTTTATCTTTTGGTTTTTCAAGATGGGTTCAAATGTACTCTGCATTAGTTGAGGGAAGATATCCCTGGCTAGAAGGTAACCCATCATATTTTCCAGTCTTTAAAAATTTATTTAGAAAAAATGATCAATTTGAAAATTATGAAGCTCAAACTGATCAAGCAGCTGGGTTTTTCGTAAACTGGAGATGGAAAGATTCAAAAGCAAGATTTTATTTTGAATTTTATCATAATGATTCTAAACAAAATATTAGAGACCTAATTCTTGATTCAGATCATAGCAGAGCAGTTACGTTTGGAGTTGAAAAGATTTTTAATATTAAAAATTCTAATTTTCTGTTTAATTGGGAATGGACTCAAATGGAACAAAATGCTAGTAGACTATTAAGAAATGCAGGTTCTTGGTATCAACACTCATGGGTTTATGATGGATATACAAACAATGGTGAGGTTTTAGGGAGTTCGATTGGTCCTGGATCAAACTCCCATTACATATCATTTACTAAAATTCAAGAAAATCAAAAAATTGGGTTAGCTTTTGAAATAATTGATAATGACAATGATTTTTATCATGAAGCATTTGCTAGTGCAAAAGATCCACGTAGATATTGGAAAGATTTTAATTTTCATTTAAATTTTAATAAAGTATTCCAAGATTTTAGCTTATCAACTAATCTAGTTTTTATAAGAAGCTTAAACTATCAATGGGAGCTAGACGACTCATTTGGCCCTTATTATCGACCTGGTAAAGATGTTAATAATTTTCATTTAAGTTTAAAGTTTACCTATTTTGGAAATTGGTAAGACTGAAAAATAGTTTTAAATATTGATTAGCTATATTTTCCCATTTGTACATGTTATCTAGTTCATAAGTTTTATTAGCATCAACAATAATCTTATAATTTTTTTCAAATTCATTAATAGACTTAGTAAAAGATTGAGTGTTTTTCTCGAAAAAAATTGATTTTTTATACTTTAACATCTCTTGATTGAATATTGTGTTGAGTGATATAATATTACAATTTAAATCCAATGCATTTACCATTGTTGGATTAGTTCCTCCAAATTCATGCCCATGAATATAACAATAACAATTTTTATATAGTTGCGTTAGGTTTTCCTGAGATTTAATATACCCTGTAAATATAATCCTCTCATTTTCCATTGACTTAATATTTTTTGCATAACTATCTTCATAAGGAACATCCCCAACAATAACAATCTTTTTTTGTGAGTTTGACTTTAAAAAACCCTTACAAATTAAAGTTGAATTGTTGTCAGGAATTAATCTCCCAACTATTAGGTAATAACTTTTTTCTTCAAGTTTATATTTATTAAGTATTGTTTTTTGTTCTGTATTTGTCATTGTAGATCCATAAGCGATTATTGAGGAGTCTTTTTTAAATTGACTTCTATAAATCTTATTCATCTCAAGTGAATCTGTAACTATTTCATCAAAAAAAATTGTAGCTAATTTAGAAGCAAATAAAAAATAAATAGATCCAAGACCTTTCCACTTTGGTCTCAGCCATTCTAATCCATCAACATTAATACAAGTTTTTTTTCGAAAAATTTTTGTTAAAATTCCAAATGGACCATTTGCAGAATTTACAATAAATATAATATCAAAGCTTGAAAAACAAACATGTATAAATGAAAAGAAAGAATTAACAAATTGAGATAAATATTTTGTTTCAATTGAGGGTGTATATACTAAACTAATCCCATTAACTTTTCTTGGTTTATTTTTGAATAATGAACTGTGACAATAAACTCTAACTTTATGTCCCTTTTTAACTAATCTTTCAGAAACTTCCTTAACTAAGGTTTCATAGCCAGAATATACATAAGGATATCCTCTTGATCCAATAATTGCAATTTTTAATTTTTTATTCAATGTTATTCAAGATTTTTGTTTGAAATTTTTTTAAAGAAAATTTTTTAGAAGCATAATCATAGGCTCTTTCTATTTTTAGTTTTTGGATTTTTTGATCATTCAAAAAATCTAAAATTTTTTCACAAGCTGTTACGATTGAATCATTTTTAATTATTAGTCCATTTTCACCATCGCATAAAATTTCATAGGCTCCACCAAGATTATTTGTAATTACAGGTGTCCTTGATTTAATTGCCTCAAAAATAACTGTGGGTAGTGGATCAGGTTCAATAGGTGTATGGATAAAAAAATTTGAAACT